>Ga0316206_1000067_pt1 | contig 219489 bp, 213 predicted proteins | sample 6monthpyrite_MG_FD_204942 | JGI IMG/M metagenome (GOLD analysis project Ga0316206, IMG submission 204942) | Microbial mat bacterial communities from mineral coupon in-situ incubated in ocean water Damariscotta River, Maine, United States -... | ecosystem: Environmental > Aquatic > Marine >... | reverse complement strand
GTCTTCCTTTCAGGCTTCGTCACCTTAAGTGAGGTCGAAAAGCACCATGCATGTTCCATTTTTGATCGAAACAGACACGTAACTCATTGAACAATAATAAACATTATAGGGGATCCCTCAGGGTCTGCCCCCTTTGGTTCTTTGATTTTTTGATTTCTGAACTAATGACGCGGCGACGTGCTTTCTGGACTTGTCTGAAAAAAGTAGACAGCACCATTCACTCATAGCGGCACATTATCACAACGTTAGGGCCATCAAATGAACCGTGCTGTTCTTGTTGCTCTACTTGTGTGCACGCCTGCATTTGCGAGTAATTTCGCCTCTCGTGTTAACGAGGCAAAGGGAGTTCGGGGTCAGAGTAATAACTCGATAATTCGACAGCCGGTAATGAACGATTCACGAGTGAGATAGAGAACCTCGCTGGACGGCGGCAGACGGCCGCCAAGCCGGCCAGAAGTGCAACGTGGAGGGTGTCAGTGGTGCGCAAAACTGGCCGCTGGGCGTAGTTGTTACTCTGACCCCGATCTCCAGGCGGGCGGCGCCGATCCGAGCCGATTGCCTCAGGCGTTGGCGGGCGTCGGGGAATGGGTACAGGGCAAGCTCGGCGTCATCAGCTAATGGAGCAGTGACGCGCTTCCACCCCGCAAAGCGCCAACTGGCGTGTGTGTATCCCCCGGTTTTTCGACCTTAATCGGGAATCCAAATAATGAGGGCAGGCTTGACTGGCAGCGACGGGTTGAGCCGGAGGTGGAGAAGTGCCTAACCCCCCCAGCCAATCACTGCGATCATCGTCGCTCAGGAAAATATCTTCCCGACGATTCCCGTGCGAGGTGACGTGATAAAGGGCGCCAGAAAATTCCAGCCTGAGCGGTCTAGCCATCCGCAAAGTATAGCAAGAATTGTTGGAATGTTAGAGCTGACCCCCTGCAGCCTGACCCCCTGCAGCTGACCCACTCCGACCAAGGCAGCCAATACACCGGTCACGAGTGGCAGAGCTTCATCAAGGAGCATGGGCTGTGATCTGCTCGATGAGTCGTCGCGGCAACTGCCGCGACAACGCCGTTGCCGAGAGCTTTTTCCCGTTACTGAAGCGTGAGCAGATCAGGCGACGGATCTATACAGACCACGAGGAAGCCAGGCGGGATGCGTTCGATTACATCGAGATGCTCTATAATTCGAAACGCCGTCATGGGTATAATAACTGCCTGTTTCCCGCTGAATTCGAGAGACGGTGTTTTATGAGGCTGGAAACTGTCTACTGAATCAGGGTCGATTCATGTCAATTAATACTAAACACTAATGAGGAGTGGATATGATCACCTCAATTATCCTTATAAATACAGAACGAACAAAAATTAACGAAGTAGCTGATCAGCTGGCCGAAATGGAAGGGATATCTGAAGTCTATTCTGTTAGTGGAAATTATGATTTGATAGTCATTGCTCGTGTCAAATCAAATGACGATCTGGCGAAACTTGTTACTGAAAAATTGCTTAACATCAATTCCATTCTGAAATCAGAAACAATGCTAGCTTTTAAAGCATTTTCTCGTCATGACCTTGAAGCAATGTTTGCAATTGGAATGTAGGGATATTTTAAGGTGAATCGCCCCGACTATTCCGGAGGGCGTTTAGTTTGAGTCAGGCAGCCATGGCTGACTCTTCACTTTGCTCATAATACTGTTTTTCAAACTCGGACGGTGGAATATTTCCAATCGGTTCTAACAACCGGCGATTGTTAAACCAACCTACCCATTCCAGCGTGGCATACTCTACCTCATCCATGGTTTTCCATTGGCCCTTTGTTTCGGTGGCGAATCACCTCTGTTTTGTAAAGCCCGTTAATGGTTTCTGCTAATGCGTTATAAGAATCACCCACACTGCCTACAGGAGCAACCGAGGTCAAGGAGCAAGGGAGCAACCGGGGTCAGTTCTAACATTCCAACATTTTTTTTCGGTCTTCTTCAAACTTCCGCACCGCGCGACTTACCGTCATGTAGTGCACTCCGAAATGGCGCCCGATCTCTGCCATCGTATAAGCGCCGGACAGGTAAGCTTGGGACATCGCCTGATCTCTATCCGGGTGACGCATCTGGTACTCATCCAGCGACAAAGCGAGTGATCTTCGATGGGCCTTTGAAACTTCCCGCAATGTCTCTGGATTTTTTGTCTGCCAGTGGCGTTCCACGAAATCCTTGTCGCCCAGCAACAACTGGTGGTGCGTGTCCAGCATGGGGCTAGGCAAGCCCCTGCCCGCCATCACGAACTGGCGATAACCGTTGAGCGCTTTGCCCCGCTGTGAACCAAACTGACCAAGCCACCACTCCGTATCCAGCCACGAAGGGGGTGCCGCCTGTCCCGTAATGAAAGGGTCACTGCTCCAGCGCCAGTCCTCAAGCGATTCCACCATGTTGGCGCGCAGCGGGTTCAGTACGATATAGCGCGTCAATTCCAGCAAATACACTTCCTTTTGTACCAGGATCGCCTTGTAGCGCCCCTGAAAAAGGTGCCCCACCAGGCCATGGCGGCGGTTGAAGCGCTGGGTATATAAGCCATTCAATTGCCGCATTCCACCGGATAGGTTGCTATCCACCGTCTCGACCAGCAGGTGATAGTGATTGGTCATCTGGCAAAAGGCATGAACCACACCCAGTTAAACCGCGCGCAAACAGTGCCCAACGCCTCCAGCCAATCACTGCGATCATCGTCGCTCAGGAAAATATCTTCCCGACGATCCCCGCACGAGGTGACGTGATAAAGGGCGCCAGAAAATTCCAGCCTGAATGGTCTAGCCATCCGTAAGGTATAGCAAGAATTGTTGGAATGTTAGAACTGACCCCCCGCATGTTCTTTCATCGTTATGTATTACCCTACACTTTCTCGCAAAAATGCTTAGCATCCAATTCAAGAAGGTAAGGAGCAACAAACCCTTCGTATATTTTTTTCCTTTTATCTGATAAATCTTTCCAACCAGTAATTCTACCACGACAAATTTCCGAGCCACACATGCACTGTTTCGGGAAATAATCAATACCATAATTTCTCATAGCATAATCGAAGGTTATTTCTTCATTAACAACAATTTCTCTTATGGCTATAAAGTCATGGGCACCAGTTTCATTGATTCTAATACCACAATTAGGGCTACAAGAATGATTAACCTTACTTATTAATCCAGCGTGAAATACATATTCATTTTCGCCTATCTGTGAAGCGTGAGAGTGATTCTCATTCAGTATTTTTCCAATTTTTCCGACCATTACAGTTTCACAAGTCTTAAATAATCTCGTTGCAAAAACACCTTCTCCTTTTTCTTCAGATACTCTTAAATCAAATCCATCGTCCATATTAAACTCCTTTCTAAATATATTTTATTAAACATAACATGAAGTAGGCGTCCTACAATGACGTATTATTCCAAATCAAAAACGAACCTAATCCCTCTGAAACGAAGGTAAGGCTTTGTTGTTGATTAAATCGCCGATAGCATAACGTCATTTTCTATCCATATTGATCTGCGCTGCCATGCCATGACCGTCAAGCCTAGGCTTTTCGACCGGGTCCGAGAACTTATCCGTTTAAAACACGACAGTATTCGAACCGAATTAATAGGGCCGGACTCGATTGATGGCGCCGGGTTCAGAGATGCGCTTTCGGGACGCCGGTCAGCCGCCGGTCAGCCATTTGACCATAAAATACAAGCCCGCCAGCGCCCAGCCGTACATGAGTAGATTACCAGTGGTGGTGCGCAGGTTGAGTCCATGGAGCAAGTTGCGGCCGAGGAAGAGGGCCAACGCGGCGAAAATAATCACCACGACGGCGAGCGTTGGTTTAGCGCGCCATAACGCGCCAATCCAGTGTTCGCCCCAGCCTCCCGGCATAATCAACTGGTAAATGGCGCCGCCGATGCCGGTCATCATCAGGACGAATAAAATGAGGTCGAGCAGTAGTTGAATCAGGGAAGTGGCGCGCTTCCGCTGTTGGGACATAGGTTTCGCCGGGGCGGGTGGGGAAATCCGGTTAGATTACTCGTCGGTGGCGCGTTAGGCAACCGTCGCGCCGGATGGACGGTTAAGCGCTTTCCTCCACCAGGTAGAGCAGCGCGCCGTGGAAGATCAGCGCGGTTTTGATGGGTTTATGGGGAAATGCCGCCGTCATGGCCGCGCGGTAATCCCGCATCTGCGTCAAGTAAGGCTGGGCGCACGCCGCTAGGTTGCCGGGCGCGGCATTTTCGCCGGTTTTGTAGTCCAATATCCACACTTCGTCGCTAAATTCCACGAGCCGGTCGATGCGCCGTGTCTGTCCGTCGTTTCCCTGGTAGGCGAGTTCGTTCCACGCGCGATGGTAACCGCCAGGGTCGAAAAACCGCGTTAAATGGGGCGCCGCCATTAACGCGTTAGCGTCCCGCCATAATTCGGCGAATATGGCCGGCGACAGGCCGAGGCGGCGGCGCAGGTTGTCTGGATCGGCAACCGGCGGCGCCGGCGGGGCGATCATCTCCAGCAAGGTGTGGAATAGGATGCCATGATGGCGGGCGGCGTCGCCCACGGGCGGCGGCTGCCGTTCTCCGGTGGGTAACGGGCGCAGCAGCCCGGGATCGACGCTGCCGGCCGCCGTTGCCGTCACGGGTGTGGGCGGCGGCAGGGAAGGCGTCGCCGCGAGCGGCGGTGACGGCGGCAGCGCCGCCACCGCGCGGCGCACCCGCGGGTGCCAACCGTTTTCGTCCGCGCCCCGGTTGGCGCACCCGCTTACATAGAGGATTTGTTTGGCCCGCGTCATGGCGACATAGAGCAAGTTCAGGTCTTCGCGCGCCGCGGCGGCTTGTTCTTCCTCGAATCGCCGCTGCTGAAACGCCGCCGTCTCGCCCCTGCCGCCGGTGAGGGAAAAATGACGCGGGCGGGGGGCGTCCGGCGGCCAGTCGAGGGCGGGACGGTAGGCGGCGGCGCGAGGGGCGGGGGGATTGGCGTCCAGCAGGCAGACAATCGGCGCCTCCAGTCCTTTCGCCTCGTGGATGGTGTGAATGCGCACGGCGTTGCCGGCATCGCCGATAATGCCTTCATCCGGCGCTTCTTGTTCCGCGCCGCGGCGTAATTCCGCCAGTTGGTTCAGGAATTTGCTCAGGCTGGGGTAACGGCCGCTATCCACTTGCAAGGCGAGTTCCAGAAACGCTTGCAGGTTAGCGGCGACCGCAGCGCGCATGGCCGCCGGCGCGGCTTGGCGGTAGCGGGCGAGCAGACGGCTCTCGGCGTAAATCCGGTCCAGCAGGTCGTGTACCGGCAGGGTGTCGGCCGCGCGTAACCAGCGCGCAAGCAGCGTGTGGGCATGCGCCAGGCGGGCGACGCCCGATTCGCGCTGGGCGAGGCGTTGCAACCGTAGCCACCAACTGCCTTCTCCGTAACGCCGGAGGGCCATTAAATCGTCGTCGGTGCAGCCGAACAGCGGACTGCGTAATACTTGAACCAATTGGAGATCGGCGAACGGTGTCACGAAAAATTCCAGCAACGCCGTCAAGTCGCTGCATTCGAGGGTGGCCAGCAGGCCGCCTTGCCGAGTGCTGACGTAGGGAATACGCGCGGTTTTAAGCGCTTGCTCATAGGGTTCCAGGTGGGCGCGGCGGCGCACTAGCAGCATGATGTCGCCATATTGCGCGGGGCGAAGCGCGCCGTCCGCGTCGGTGACCCGCCAGCACGCCGTTAACGCTTGCAAGGTTTTCGCCATTTGATGCGCTTCCATTGCATAGCGGCGGTCTTCCGTATCCGCCAGCGGCGTGTCCAGTGGGTTGCGCAAGGCGGCGGGCGCGTCGGTGTCTTGGAGGACAGTGTTTTCTACTAGCGGCGGCGCTTCTACCCGTCCCGATAAGCTGGCGTGGTGCGCTTGATGGGGGACGAAACCGGTAATCCGTGGTTCGCCGGTGAACACGGCATTGACGGCGGCCAGTATCGCTGGCGCGCAACGCCGCGAGGTCGTGATGCTCAAACGGCGGGCGTCGAACTTGCGTTCCAGAAACTCGGCGGCGATGGCGAATAGTCGCGGCTCCGCCCGGCGGAAGCGGTAAATCGACTGCTTGGGGTCGCCGACGAGGAAGACGGTAGGATGCCGGCCGGCGGCGCAAGCGGCGTCGAGCCATGCTTGTAGAATTTGCCATTGCAACGGGTTCGTGTCCTGAAACTCGTCCAGTAAGATGTGGCGGTAACGGGTATCCAGTTTGTATTGTAAGTATTCGGCGTGCGCCGAGTGCGTTAGCAGACGGTGGACCCGCCATTCCACATCGGTAAAATCCAGCACTTGCCGATTTTCCTTGAGGCGCTGGTAGGCGTCGAGCAGGGCGGCGCCGCAGCGCAGGGCCGCCTGATTGAAATGGAATGCGGCGTGAGTCGTTAGCGCTTGCTTGGTTTCTTCTAGCCGTTTGCAAAGGGTTTCGTGAAGGCTAAGCAGTCGCGTTTCATTCGTCTCGCCCAGCCGTTTTCCCTGGGTTTTGCTTGCGGCGCGCTTGCGTGGTTCGTCCGCCTGGGTGAAAAAGACGCGGTTGAGCGCCGCAAAGCCGTCCGCCGGTGTTTCGTCGGCTAACGCCGTTGTCAGTTGCGCCGCCAGCGCTTGATCCTTAGCGGTATTGTGCGCGAGCAGGCTGCCGTAATCCCGCAATGCCGCTATGAGCGCGGTGTCGCCGAATAGCGTGCCGAGGGGGTCGGCGCCGGGGTCGATGTCCAATGCCCGCTGCAATCGTTCCAGGGCGTCGCCGACGGGATCGGCGCAACCGGCGGTGTAGGCCCACCAATCGGCGCGATGGGCGATGAAGTGGGCCATCAGTTGGCGGGTGTTGTGCAATCCGTGGTCGCGGAACAGTTGATTGAGCGCCGTGGCGAGCGGCGAGTCGGGGGAGGCTTGCAAGTCTTCGGCGAAACTTTGCCATGCTTCCTCGATGAGCGCCGACGTGTGTTCGGCAATACGCGCAGGTGTGGAAAACCCACTATTGAGCGGCGCATGCTGCAGTACTTGCATGAACCAGCCGTGGAAGGTGTTGAGGGTCATTCCCGGCTGCGCGGTCAGGAAAGCCTCTAGCAGGCCACGAGCGCGGGGCAGGAGGGCTTCCGCTTCGGCGGCGGTGAGGGCGCGCTCGCGCAGGAACGCCAGCGCTTGCGCTTCATCGGCGGTTGCGAGAAGTTCCAGCCACTCCCGTAAACGGACGTCCATTTCTTGTGCCGCCTTACGGGTAAAAGTAATCGCCAGGATTTCGCTAGGCGCCGCGCCCGCCAGCAGGAGCCGGACGATGCGCGACACCAGCCGCCAGGTTTTACCGCTGCCAGCGCACGCTTCGATGACCACGCTGTGGCTGGGATCTAGGGCGGCGTGGTTGGGGAATTCAGAGGACATCGGGCGCATCCCAATAATCCTTGCGGCATAAGCCGCGCATTTCGCAATAACCGCAGCTTTTGGCGGCGCCGTGGGCGGGAAGCGGCGCACCTCGGTAGAGCCGGTCGAACAATGCGGCGAGGCGGTCGCGCGTCACCTCGCATAATGTGGCTAGACCATCTTCCAGTCCGGCGCTTTCCAGGCGCTTGCCGTTTTTCTCCAAACTGAGGAAAGCGGCGTTGTCCACCGGCTCATCCACCAGCCAGGCGTAGAGCGGTAGCTGCACATCCTCGCCGGGAGGGTCGAGGCGTTTTTTCAGTTGCTCCAATCGTTGCGTTTTATAGTCCAGCACCGCTAGTGTTCCGTCTGGACGGCGGTCAATTCTGTCGATGCGGCCGTTAACGGTGAGTGTGCGCCCACTCGCTAAGGAAATTTCCCGCATTTTCACTAATTCGCCGCCGGCAATGTTCCAGCCGGCGACTTCCCGCGCCAGTTGCCAGTCGAGATAAGCGGGGATGACGGTTTTCCAGCGCAATGCCCAGCCGTGGCTTAGGTAATCGGCGTCGATGGCGGCGGCGAAACCATCGTCGCTGATCGTGGCGAGTGCTTGCGTTAATGTTTCGCGCGCTACCCCGGAAATGACCGGGTAGCGGCGGTGAAAGGATTGCAGAATGCGGTGGACGGTGTCGCCATAGTCTCGCTTTTCCAGCCCTTCCCGCACCTCGTCCAAGGGGTTGAGTTGTAAAACATGGCGGGCGAAATACTGATAAGGACAAGCCATCAGGCTGTGGTAGCCGCTGGCGGAAACCGCCGCCGGCACCAGCGCCGCCGGCAACGCGGGACGCGGCGGTGTTGCGCCACGCGGCGCGGGAGGGATTTCCTCCGGGGGAAAGGCGGCCCGGCCGTGCGTCAGGATATCCGCGAAGACGCTATCTTGTAGCGCGTGATGATAGGCGAGACGGTGGAATGTCTGTAATCGTTCGACATAGGGGCTCGCGGGGGCGGTTTCGGCATGGCGGCGGCCTTGCCAGGTCACGAAACTGGCGCCGCCGCCCGCGAGCAAGGCGATTAGATCCCGCTCCAGCGCGTCCAGTTTGTCTCGCTGGGTGGCTAATCCCAGCTGAGCGCGCACCCCTTGGTTGAAAAACACCGAGTTTGTCGCGGCGCCGGGTAAATGGGCGGCATCCGCTCCGGCGACGATGACGCCGTCGAAACGGCGCAGGCGGGTATTGGCCAAATGGGTAAACACCACCGGACTGGTCATGGCGGTGTCGCGGAAGGTGGCGTGCTCCAGTTGGCGATTGAGCCAATAACGCCACTCCGCGAAGCGGTAACGGCCGCTATCCGTTTCCAGTTCTCGTTGTAGTCGCGATAATAGTTCCAGTAGCTGCTGTCCCGCAATATCCTGAGACAGGCCCTGGCAAATGCCGAGGGTGTCGAGACTGTCCAGCAACCCGCTTAGCCACGCGGCGAGGGGTTGGGGATGGCGTTTTAAGCGCCGTTCCGCGTCGATCAGGCGTTGGAGTAGTGCGGTGATCTCGCTGGCTTCGGCGGCACGGTGCGCTAGTTTCAAATAACGGTCGAGCCGAGAAACGACTTGATGGCGGCGCAGTAGCTGCTCCAGCGCATAGACCGCGCGCTTGCGCCGGGAAACGTCCCAGTCGGCGAGTAGGTAAGGGGATTTGAGCAGGTCAAGGAGGTCGCGGTGGTAGAAATGGCCGGCGATGTTATCCAACCAGCGGTGGATGACGGTGCTGGCGGCGATGGTGGAAAACGTCCAGCCGGTTTCGTCGGCGATCAGCACTTGTGCGCGCTCCAATAGCGCCCGCGCCCGGCGCGCGACTAAGCGGTCTTGGACAATCACCGCAATGCGGCTTTTTCCGGCCAGGAGCCATTGACGCACTTTGACATCTACGGCGTGGGCCTCCTGTTCCAGCCCGGCGGCGGCGAAGAGGGTGAGTGTTTCTTGCAGCGGGCTATGAGGATGGCGCGCCCGGCAGGCTAGCGCGCGGCCGCGTAAATCGGCGTTGTGCTCCGGGTTGGCCCAGGCCGCCGCCAATAGTTCGTGTGCCGGATCGTTGCCGGCGGGGTGTAGCTGGATAACCGGCTGTCGCTGGGCGACGTCTGTCAGAAAAGCGTTCTCGGCGGGAGTGAGGTCGTGGAGGCCAATCGCATAGACGGGCGCTGATATTTGCGATGCCAAACGGGAGAGTTGCAGGAGGTAGGCGGCGGCGGGATCGATTTCCGCCGCCGCGCCGCGAACCATGGCGAACCACAGCCGGTGGACCAAGGTTGCCTCGAAATGCAGCGGTGCACCGCTGCCCCCCTGATAAGCGATTTCCAACTGCTGCAAAAAAGCGTCGAAAGAGGGTGGCAACGCAATTTGGCTGGTCGTCAGCTCGTCGAACAGTGTCAGCAGCTCGGTGCTGATTTGCCATAGATCGGCGCCCTGAAGCCAGTCGATATCCTTCAGCGCTTGGTAAAGCAACGCCTCGCGCTGGCTATTGGCGAGGATGCGTGGCTCGATGGGGACGTGTTCCGCCCATGCCTTGAGTGTGGTGATGCGGGGCAGGAGTAGCGTGGGACGGTCCGCCGCGCGGCCGAGCGCGGCGGAAAATTCGGCAGCTGGGTGAAGAGTGGGCAGGAGGACGGTAATCGGCGACAAGTCGGGGAGGACGCGGCGCTCTCGCGCAATTAAATAAGCGGCGGCCGCCTCTAACGGTTTTCCGTCGAGAGTCGCGGCGATGACGCCTGCCGGGGCGCTATGATTCTCCATGGTATGGATCGCGGTGGAAATTTTTGAGCGGGTGCGCTAAAAGGGTCGCTGGCGTTAGGCGTTGTCGGTCAATCATTCAATCGGGTGTGGCCTCGGATTTGCGGCTATTCCCTGGGCTAGCAGCGGTTCGCGCGCATGACTTCGCACACGCCGAGGCAACGGCGCCGCTTGCCGTGTGGCGCCGTCCGATGGCTTCCCGGCGCGGCGTTTCGCGGTACGGGTAAGCGCTGAATCGTAGCGGTCGGCTTAGCGCTCCAGCAGGTGTCGTTTGTCTTGTGTCTCGGCCCATTGATCTGCGTCAGGCGGCGGTGCTTTGCTGGTGGCGATGACCGGCCATTGGCGAGCGAATTCGGCATTGAGCGCGATAAAATCCCGCTGTGCCTCGGGCACGTCGTCCTCGGCATGAATCGCTTCCACCGGGCATTCCGAGACGCACAGGGAGCAGTCGATGCATTCCTCGGGGTCGATGACCAGGCAATTGGGGCCTTCGTGGAAACAGTCCACCGGGCAGACATCGACGCAATCCGTGTATTTGCACTTGATGCAGGGTTCAGTCACAACATAAGTCATGGCGATTTTCCCGTGAAACGGTCAAGAAAAGCAACAATTCGCATATTGCCACGCCGCGGTTGAAAAGGCCACTGCGGGCAGGTGGCGGCTGCCGCGTTGCCGGAGTGCTTCACAGGGAATTTTTTTTTGGTTAGCATAGCGGAAGTTTCTTTAAAGAGGACGCCGCCGCCTGGGGGCGACTTTAAAGGGGTTTATCTCTATCATCTGGTCGAGCGCGAGGATTTCATGAGCGAACATATTCATTACATAACTGACGATGCTTTTGAACAAGAAGTATTGCAAGCGGATCTTCCGGTATTGGTGGATTTCTGGGCGGATTGGTGCGGTCCCTGCAAGATGATCGCTCCGATTTTAGACGAAGTTGCGCAGGAGTACGCCAGCCGCCTTAAGGTCGCCAAAGTGAATATCGACGAAAATCAAGCGACACCGCCGAAGTATGGGGTGCGTGGTATTCCGACGTTAATGATTTTTAAAAATGGTAATGTCGAGGCGACTAAAGTCGGTGCGCTGTCGAAATCCCAATTGACCGCTTTTATTGACAGCAATATTTAAAGCCGCTATTCTCAGCTCTGATTTCCCTGGAGAAAACCGGCAAAATTATGGCCGTTCGTCCGGGGGATGGGCGCTGCCATACTCCCACCCGCTGCCTCTATTCCCAATAACTTGTTGTACTAGCAGAATAATACCCGCCGTATGCACTTATCCGAATTGAAGCATTTGCACGTTGCAGAGTTGGTCGAAATGGCCAACTCCAATCAGATCGACGCGGCGAGCCGCATGCGCAAGCAAGATTTGATTTTCGCCCTATTGAAAAACCAAGCGCGCAAAGGCGAGAGCATTAGCGGCGACGGCACCTTGGAGGTGCTTCCCGACGGCTTCGGTTTTTTACGTTCGCCCGATACGTCCTACCTTGCCGGGCCGGACGATATTTATATCAGTCCCAGCCAAATCCGCCGCTTTAATCTGCATACCGGCGACACGATCGCGGGTGAGATCCGCACGCCAAAGGATGGCGAGCGTTATTTTGCCTTGGTGAAGGTGGATAAGGTTAATGGCGAGCCGCCGGAAAATTCAAAACACAAGATTCTCTTCGAGAACCTAACGCCATTGTTTCCTACCCAGCCGCTGACGCTGGAACGGGATATTAAGAGCGAAGAAAATGTAACCGGGCGGGTTATCGATATTATTGCCCCCATCGGCAATGGGCAGCGCGCTTTGCTGGTGGCGCCGCCGAAAAGCGGCAAGACCGTGATGCTCCAGCATATCGCGCATTCCATCGCGGCTAACCATCCCGACGTGGTGTTGATCGTGCTATTGATCGACGAGCGGCCGGAGGAAGTGACGGAAATGCAACGCTCGGTTAGAGGGGAAGTGGTTTCCTCCACGTTCGACGAGCCCGCCACCCGTCATGTGCAAGTGGCGGAAATGGTCATCGAGAAAGCGAAGCGGCTGGTTGAGCATAAACAAGATGTCGTCATCTTGCTCGATTCCATTACACGCTTGGCGCGCGCTTACAATACGGTGGTGCCTGCTTCGGGCAAAGTGCTGACCGGCGGCGTTGACGCTAATGCCTTGCAGCGACCCAAGCGGTTTTTCGGCGCGGCGCGCAATATCGAGGAAGGCGGTTCGCTGACGATTATCGCTACCGCCCTGGTGGATACCGGTTCCCGCATGGATGACGTGATCTATGAGGAATTCAAGGGCACCGGTAACATGGAAATTCATCTTGACCGGCGGATGGCGGAGAAACGCTTGTATCCGGCGATTAATGTCAATCGCTCCGGCACTCGCAAGGAAGAGCTGCTCATTAAGTCCGACATCTTGCAGAAGATTTGGGTGCTGCGTAAGCTGCTCTATCCCATGGATGATCTGGAGGCTATGGAATTCCTCCTGGATAAGATTAAGGCGGCTAAAAACAATGCCGACTTTTTCGATTCCATGCGTCGGGGATAGGCGCTTGCCAAATTCATTGCGTTGGCGGATAATATTTGCCTTTTAGCAGATTGCCCGTTAAGGGATCGACTGGGACAGTGACATGAAATCAGGAATTCATCCGCAATACGACGAAGTCGCCGTGACATGCAGCTGCGGCAACAGCTTCAAGACCCGCTCCACGATGAACCACGATCTTCACATCGAAGTGTGCTCACAGTGCCATCCGTTTTACACGGGCAAGCAAAAGATCGTGGATACGGCGGGCCGGGTCGAGAAATTCCGCCAGAAATATGGCATGAAATAAGAGGGGTCGTCCTCCTCGGTCAAAGGCAGCCTCCGCTGCCTTTTGTTTTTTCTGCCGCACTGACTGAAATACCGTTCGGCAGCCCGCGTGACTGGCGCACTGTTCATTTCTCGATGCCGCTTTGCTTTGGCGTCGCCGGATTTTTTCTGTTTTTCGGCGTTCCGCACCATGGCAGGCACTGTGCTCGCCCGGTAAGATATCGGCCTGCCGCCTAAGGCCGGGAACGTTGGCGCGGGTCGCCGGGCCGCATGCTGATGCGCGCCATGACGTTGTGGCCTTCGGGATTTTTCCAGGTTAGCGGCTCGTGGGCTGGATATAACCGTTCTTTACGTCCGCTACGTCAAGAGGAGGGGGCCGCCCTTACAGCCGTCGCCCGCTATCCAGCGAATAAAATGGTTATAATGGCGGGCAGCGTGACATGGCCGCTGCCGGCAGCCATTCGTTACGTGGGGCGCATGGCGGTTTTCACCCCTATAGTTAGGACGCGCCGGCGGTAATCATTAGAATGGTCGAGTAGTCATTATGGATAAACGCCAACTTGCGCTGGATTATCACCAGTTTCCCAAACCCGGTAAGCTATCGGTGGAGTCATCGAAATCTTGCGCTACCGCGGCGGACCTTTCCCTAGCGTATACTCCCGGCGTTGCCGAACCAGTGCGGGAGATTCATCGGGACCCGGAGAACGCCTATCTTTATACGAATAAAGGCAATTTGGTGGCGGTCATCACCGATGGTACCGCCGTTCTTGGGCTAGGCAACGTCGGTGCGCTGGCCGGTAAGCCGGTGATGGAAGGCAAGGCGGTGTTGTTTAAGCGGTTTGCCGGTATCGATGTATTTGATATTGAGGTCAACGCGCCCAGCGTGGCGGCCTTTATTGATACCGTCGCGAATATTGCGCCGACTTTCGGCGGCATCAACTTAGAGGACATTGCCGCGCCCCATTGCTTCGAGATTGAACAGGCGTTGCGCGAACGTCTGGATATCCCCGTTTTTCACGACGACCAGCATGGCACTGCGGTGATTATTTGCGCGGGCTTGCTCAACGCGCTAGAGCTTCAGGGCAAGCAGTTGCCGGATAGTCAAATCGTGTGCTTGGGCGCGGGGGCGGCCGGTATGGCGTCCATGGACTTGCTCATGGCATTGGGTGCGGATCCGGCGAATATCCTATTCGTGGACCGTCAAGGCGTGATCCATAGTGGCCGTCCTGGCCTACAGTCCCACAAGCGCCGTTATGCGCGCGAGACCAGCAAGCGCACCTTGGCCGACGCCATGGCGGGAGCCGATGTATTTATCGGGGTTTCCGGCCCTAACTTGGTGACGGCGGAAATGGTGCGCAGCATGGCGGCGCGGCCGGTGGTGTTCGCGCTTGCCAACCCCGACCCGGAAATTCCACCGCATCTCGCCCACGCCGTCCGGGACGACCTGATTCTGGCGACTGGGCGCTCGGATTTTCCCAACCAAGTGAATAATGTGCTGGGTTTTCCCTTTATTTTTCGCGGTGCTCTTGACGCGCGCGCCAAACAGATTACTCGGGAAATGTTGCTGGCGGCGGTCAAGGCGCTGGCGGCGTTGGCGCATGAGCCGGTGCCGCCGGCAGTGCTGCAGGCCTACGGTCTTTCTCAGTTGGCGTTTGGCCCAGATTACATTTTACCTAAACCGTTCGATCCCCGGCTGATCGAGCGCGTGCCGCCACGCGTGGCGGAAGCGGCGTGAATCACGCCAACAGTTCTTTAGCACCGGGCGGGAGCACGCCGCCGCACCCGCCGTCGCCGCTTCGGTTATTTCTTAACGAACACCGGCGGGCGCTGTGGCTTATTATCCTATGCACCGCCTGGATGCTGCCCGGATTGGTCGGGCATGATCCGTGGAAGCCCGATGAGGCCTATACCTTCGGTCTGATCTATCATATCGTCCGGAGCGGACATTGGGTCGTTCCTATGCTGGCGGGCGAGCCTTTCATGGAAAAGCCACCGCTATATTATGTGACTGCGGCGCTTTTCGCCCGGTGGTGGTCGCCCTGGTTGCCGCTGCAAGACGCCGCTCGCCTAGCCAGCGGTTTCTATATGGGGATTGTTTTCGTTTTTACCGGCCTAGGAGCGCGAGAGTTACTCGGCCGGGGCAAAGGGTCATTGGCGGTGCTGGTGCTGCTGGGCTGTCTCGGCTTGCTGGTTCGCGCCCACGAAATGATTACTGATGTCGCCCTACTCGCAGGTTTCGCCGTCGCCCTATACGGCTTGGCGCTGGCGCAGCGGCGTGGCGTGTTGGGCGGGGTCATGTTGGGAACCGGCGTCGGTATCGGTTTTCTATCCAAGGGATTGCTGGCGCCTGGCATTATTGGGTTGATCGCGTTGCTACTGCTATGGTTTCGTCCCTGGCGCACCCGGCGCTATGGACTGGCGTTAGGCGTTGCATGTGTCGCGGCGCTGCCCTGGTTAACTGTTTGGCCTTTCCTGTTGTATCGGCAATCGCCGCATTTGTTTCACGAATGGTTTTGGATTAATAACCTTGGGCGCTTTTTGGGTTTTGCCGATCTCGGTACGACGGCGGAGCCGGCTTACTACCTGAAAACTCTGCCATGGTACGCTTGGCCGGCGCTTCCGCTGGCGTTGTGGACGCTATGGCACCGAGGCCGGCGGGGAGGATTTCGCCAGCCGGCGGTCCATCTCCCGCTGCTTGCTTTTCTAGTCATGCTGGCGGTGCTTGGCGTCGCTTCCGACGCTCGCGATGTTTACGCCATGCCGATGTTGCTGCCGCTGTCGCTGCTTGCCGCCGACGCGGTGGATACCCTGAAGCGCGGTGCGGCTAGCGCGCTGGATTGGTTCGGTTTCATGACATTCGGGTTGTTTTCCGGGGTGATTTGGCTGTACTGGATTGCAACCCTAACCGGTTGGCCCGCGAGGATGGCGGGCCGCGCCCAGGCGTTGCAGCCGGCTTACCATCCGGTTTTCGACCCGCTCAGTTTTGGTATCGCCCTATTGTACACGGTCGCCTGGCTGCTCTTGGTCAGCCGTATGGGGCGCTCCAACCGTCGCTCGGTGATTAATTGGGCGGCGGGGCTGACCTTAATGTGGGGTTTACTGATGACGCTGTGGCTGCCGTGGATTAATACCGGCATGAGTTATCGTAGTATGATCGGCGATTTGCAGCGTGCATTGCCCGCGCACCATGGTTGTATTGCCAGCCGTTCCCTGGGTGAGCCGCAGCGGGCGTTATTGCAGTACTACGCGGGTATTGTCACCCGCCGGTTGGAAGTGCATCCCCACGCTTCCTGCCGCTTCTTACTGCAACAAGGATTTGTCGGCGAGGCGCATCTACCTGGCCGGGGGTGGCGTGAAATATGGGAAGGCGCGCGTCCCGGCGACCGCCGGGAGCGTTACTGGCTTTATCGGCGGGACGCGCGGCGTGCCCGTTGAATCGCCAAGGGCAGAGATAAGCGCCGTCATCCTCGCCGGCGGCCGGGGACAGCGCATGGGAGGAGACGATAAGGGGCTGCTGCCCCTTAACGGGCGCGCCTTGACGCAACATGTGCTGCAATGCGTTCAGCCTCTGGCGGCGGAAATCCTAATCAGCGCCAACCGTCATCTCGATACGTATCACCGCCTGGGATTTCCCGTCTTGCGCGATGATCTGCCGGGTTTTCCCGGTCCGCTGGCCGGTATTCTTCAAGGCCTCAAACAAGCCAGCCACTCTCTGCTACTCTGTGTGCCTTGCGATACGCCGTTTTTACCCCTTGATTTAGCGGACCGGCTGGCGGCCGCTTTGCAAGCGAGTATGGCCGATATCGCTGTCGCGGCGGTAGGCGATAAGGCCCAGCCGGTGATTTTTCTGGGGCGACGGGATATTTTGCGTCCCGCGCTGGAAGATTATTTGGCTGCCGGTGGCCGCCGGGTCGGCGAATGGCAGAGTGGACTGAAACGGGTGTTGGTCGCGTTCGACGACGAGGCCAAGCAGTTCCGCAACCTGAATACACCCGAGGAGCTAAGCGCTATTTCAGGCGGAGCGGGCTAGGCGCTCCGCCTATTACCATATTTTTACCGTGACGCCCCGAGCCCGCAGCTTATCTGCCCGTTCCTGAAGAAAGCGCTGAAAGCTGGGTTGCTTCCGATAGGCGCCGCTGGCGACATAATCCAGCGCCGACTGCACATGGAAGGTCTTGAGATAGGCGTCGATCCGAAAGACTTCCTTGCCTTGGCGATTAAAAAAGACCAGAGTGGGGGTGTAGGCGACGTTCAATTGATGCCCCCAGGCGGTTTCGCTGAGGTGCTTGCCGTCTGGCGTGATGACCGGGGCGCGGCCGAATAGGTGGAGCCGCGCGACTTCAAAATGACCAAGCAGCGCCCGGGTTTCCGGCGCCTGGAGCGTGGTAGCGTGCATTTCGTCGCAGCCGGCGCAATGGCGCTGTTCGAAAAAGACCAGCAACGGTTTCGCAGGATGACGGAAGTCGTAGGGCGGCCGGATAAAAAACGGTTCGTCATGAAAGCGGCCGGTATCCGGCGCCGCGTCTTTTATTTTGCGCAGGTAATCGCCGAAAGCAATCTTATGCGTCAAATGAAGCCGGACGTAATCGAGGGCGGCGTTGAACTTGTGGGGTGGATAATAGCCGTTGAGACGCAGCACCACGTTGCCCTGTTCGTCGAAGAACAGTAGGGTGGGGGTGAACCAGACCTTGAGTAGGGCGGCGAATGCTTTCTCGGTCCGTGGTTTTCCATCGCGCCAGATGACCTCGCGGTCTCCCCACATATTGATGGCAACCACATCGAAATGCCGGCGGGTTTTGTCAGCGATTTTTCGGTTGGCGAAATTGACTTGCACCAGCTCCTTGCAGTACGGGCAGCCGTTTTGGTGAAAGAAAATAATCAGCCGTTTGCCGGTGTGGGCGGCTTCCTGGATATCCTCGCGTATATCAAGGAAGGAATGCTTGAACCAGGAAGGCATTTCGATGGCGTGTTGACCGGCTTCCTGGGGTGCGGGCGATGTTTCCGCCCAGCTTTTGGCGGTAAAGCCGGGGCTCGCCGCCAGGCATGCGATAAGCAGTAGTTTGTTAAACGCGGACATCATCGCCTCCTCGGGTTGCTGGGAGAAAAAGGAACAGCGCCTGGGACTAGTGGGTTGCGCGTTCGATGGCCTTTTGTTCCTCCCGCGCGTGTCGGTCGGTGACCGCCTGTGTGCCTTTTGCGGTATTCAGCGCGCGTTGCGCCGGCAATAGAGTGGCGCTATCCCCGGTTTTTGGCAGTGGCGGTTTGTTGGGCGGCGGCTGTTTGCCGCACGCCGCCAGTAGTAGTAGCGGCACGCATAGCGTCATCCAGTAGCGCGGTTTCATGGGCGGTCTCCTCCAGCGTTATTCTTTTCAGTATATGATTATTTCGGTGGTAGCGCTGACGGTGTTCAGTCGTCCGGCAATCCGGTCGGTTGGCCATCGATACTGGTTTGGTTTTTTTCCCGCCAATACTGGCGTACGCCTTCTCCGCCTTTCTTTTCCGTCCACTGCCCCAGGGTATCCCGGTCTCCCGCCCAATCGTAGCGGGGGACACCAAAACCGCAGGACGTTTGCAGCGAATCGAGGGCGGTAACGACAATCTGACGGCTGCCGGGTCGCGGTGGGAATTGGGCGATTAAGGCCGGCCAGCCGCTATCTCGCGGGTAGATGCTATGGCCTTGACCATAGAGCCGCAAGATTAAGGGATCGGCGTCGAAGCTGCAAAACATGAAGGTCATGCGCTGGTTTTCCCGCAAGTGCGCCGCGGTTTCGTTGCCGCTGCCGGTAAGATCCAGATAGGCTACATGGTGGTCGTCCAGCACACGGAATGTATCCATTCCCTTGGGTGAGAGGTTGATCCGTCCAGTATGTGGCGCGGTGGCGACGAAGAACAGGTGTTGCCGGGCGATGAATTGGCGTAGTTCGGCGTTTAGCGCGGGATAGAATTTTGCCATCGGGTGTTCACGGGGTCGGGTTAACGGGTGGTGTTGTTTTCCCCCCAGCGCGGTATGAGCTGGTGAGGGACGGCAAGATGGTCGAGAATCCGGGCGACAATAAAATCCACCAATGCCGCTATGGTTTGCGGTTGATGATAGAAGCCGGGGTTGGCGGGCAGGATGACCGCGCCGAAGCGGGTCAGCTTGAGCATGTTTTCCAGATGCAGCGCAGAAAACGGTGTTTCTCTCGGCACCAGGAGTAGCTTGCGTTGCTCTTTTAACGTAACGTCGGCGGCGCGTTCGATCAAATTGTCGCTCAGGCCGGCGGCGATGGACGCTAACGTGCCCATGGTGCAAGGGCAGATGACCATGGCGTCGGCTGGGTTGGTGCCGGAAGCGATCGGTGCGAACCATTCCTCGCGACCCAGCACGCGAAGTTGCCCCGGCGCCGCGGCAAAACGCGCGGACAGCGCTTCCTGGGCTTCCCGGCCGGGGGCGGGGAGCGCCCAATCCATTTCCTGCTGAGCCACGACTTGAGCGGCCTGGGAGTAGAGTAAGTACACTTGTTTGCCACTCGCCAATAGGCATTGCAGCAGGCGGGCGGCGTAAGGCATGCCGGATGCGCCCGTTAAGGCGAGGGTAAGCGTGTTAACGGTCATTGAAGAAGTCAAGGCTGGGGGACAGTCTTTCATTGTAAGGGACTTTGGCCGGTTTTCCCATGGGCGGCGCGACTCTCTGCGGTTCGGGGGATGCCGGCGCATGCGGTGCGGCAGGCGGCGTCATGATTCATGGGGCGGCGTAGGTGGACAAGGCGCGGCCGGGCTGTGGCGCTGCGTGTTTTACGGCGAAGAGGCCAGCGGTGCGGAGACGTCGCTGGTTTCCGTCTCGCTGGCAAGCCATTTGGCGGCGGCGAGTCCGTTCACCATGCCGAAGAGAAGCGCTGCCGCGCTCAATACCGGAATGAAGTAGGCGATGCCGGCGTGCGGGATGAGCCATAGCCAGGCAAGGGTGATTTGCCCAGTCATGTGCGCGAAGGCGGCGAAGATACTTAAGCTCACCGGGCCAAACCAGCGCTGCGGCAGCAGAGAAGCGAAACGCAACGTTAATAGGCTAGCGGCGGCGCCGCACAAACTCATGGCAAAGGTCGGGGTGAGGAAGGTGCCAAGCAATAGGCTGCCGGCGATTACCCGTAACAGCGAGACCCAGGCGGCGGCATTAAAGCCGTAGCGTAGCAAGACCAGCAAGGTGACAATATTCGCAAGCCCCGGTTTGACGCCTGGCAGGGGCGAGGGAATCGCGGCGTCGATCAAGGATAGGCCAATAGCCAAAGCGGCTAGCTTGGCAATGTGGTGGTCCTCCGGCGTGGTGGCGATGTTAATAGTTGAGTGAGTCATACAGTCTTTTTGCGCCGGCGAGTGTGACGGTGACTTGGTTGGGCAGGCAAATCGCGGCTTCTCCGGCGCGGGATAGCCAGCCTTGTTTGACGCAATACTGCCGTGGTCCCGGGTCGCGCGCTACGCGCACCCGGTGATCTTGGATGGTGACAATGCTGACGCCGATAGGACCGGGGACGGTGAAAATCCGGTTGCGGTTCAAGCTGACTTCGGCGAATAGCTTGCCGCCGGCGCGAATGATGACTTTATTTGCCGCGCCACCGCCCCATAAGGCGCCGAACAGCCAGGCGACGAGTACAGCACCGGCGGCCAGTACGGCCCAATCGCCGTTTTTCATCAAGGTTTTCATCCTAGGATAGCTCCCGGTGCCGCGCCAGGACCTGGAGATCGTCACGAAAGTAGCGGGCGAGCGTTTCCACGAAGTATACCGAGCGGTGGCGTCCACCGGTGCAGCCTATCGCTACCGTTAGATAACTGCGGTTGTCGCGAATGAAGCACGGCAGCCATTTTTCGACGAAGGTGCGGATGTCGTTAAGCATTTGGCGCACCTGCTCATCGTCTTCCAGGAAGTGAATGACTTCGGTGTCGCGGCCAGTCAGTGGCCGAAGCTTGGGATCATAGTGGGGATTGGGTAGGCAGCGCACGTCGAATACCATGTCGGCGTCGAGAGGAATGCCATGTTTGAAGCCGAAGGACTGAAATTGAAGGGTGAGGCGTGATTGGTCGACGTTGATAAAGTCCTTGATCCAGACGCGTAGGTTGTTGGGCCCCAAGTCGCTAGTGTCGATGCGATGGGCGTAAGCGATCACCGGCTCCAGCATGTCGCGTTCCAGGCGGATCGCTTCCGGCAGGCTGAGCTGCTCTTTGCTCAGGGGGTGACGCCGCCGGGTCTCGCTAAAGCGGTTGACCAAGGTGCTGGTTTTCGCTTCGAGAAATACGATTCGGGTATCGATGCCTTGCTCGCGGAATGAAAGTACTTGCGCGGGGAGGGCCTGTAACGATTCTCCGCCACGCGCGTCCATACTGATGGCAAGGCGGTCGTGACCCGAACTTTTGAGGTGGTTGAGGGTGTCTGGTAGCAGTTTGAGCGGTAGGTTGTCGATGCAATAATAGCCGCAATCTTCCAGAACGTTGAGGGCGATGCTTTTGCCGGAGCCGGAAAGTCCGCTAATCAGGATGAGTTGCATGGGCATCGAGAACGGGGCGCGCTTGAATTTGGCCGTGCTTTACTGCGCGCCGCTTATTTCGTTCATGTGGCGGGCGTGGCGCTGGATGAACTGGTCGCTGCTGCTGATGCCGCGTAAGTACAGGATATGATTGCGCACGGCGACCTCCACTAGCACCGCTAAATTGCGTCCGGCGGCGACCGGAATACGCACCGTGGGGATGGAAACGCCCAATACGTCTTGGGCGGTGGCGCTCATTGCTAAGCGGTCGATTTCCCCTGCATCGAGGCGCGACATTTTTTCTAACTGAACAATGAGGCGTAAGTACTTTTGCGATTTGACGGCGGTTTCGCCGAACAGTTCGCGGATATTCAATACCCCAAGGCCGCGCACCTCGAGAAAATCCTGCAGTAGTTGAGGACAGCGGCCTTCGAGGGTGTCCGGCGTGATTTGATAGAGTTCCACGATGTCGTCGGCAACGAGCCGGTGGCCGCGGGTCACCAGTTCCAGTGCTAATTCGCTTTTGCCGATGGCGCTGTCGCCGGTGAGCAGCACGCCCATGCCCATCACATCCATGAAGACGCCATGCAAGGTGGTGAATTCGGCGAGCGATTGAGTCAGGTAGTGGCTGAGCACGCTCATTAATTGCGGGCTGGGCTGGGGGGAGGCGAACAGTGGCGTTTGGGTGAGATTGGACAGTTCCACCAGTAGCGGCGGGACTTCCTCGCCGTTGGCCACGATGACGGCGGCCAGTTCGGTGGAAAATAAGTTGCTGATCGCTTGATTTAATCCGGCTGGATCGAGTTTGCGTAGGTAGTCCATCTCAGCACAGCCGAGGACTTGAACCCGGTTAGGATGAACGAAGTTCAGATGGCCGATGAGCGCGAGGCTTGGTTTCTGTACCGTTTCCGAGGTGAGTGGTTTTCCCCCCCCGCCCTCGCCGGCGATCCAGGTAAGCCCTACCTTGTCATGGGTATCGTCAAACAGTTGCTGAACGCTGACTTGCGGCATTAGGAGTCCAACGGGTGATTAAGTGGTGTAATTGTTGGCAGTCGTCAGTGCCGGCTAGCTGTTCGCGCATCGTTTTGTCACTGAATATTTGCGCCAATTCCCCCAAAATTTGCAAATGGAGGTCGGTTGCCTGCTCTGGCACCAGCAAGACGAACAACATGAGGACCGGCTGGTTGTCCGGTGCGTCGAAGGCAATCGGCTGCTGGAGTTTGACGAAAGCGCCCACCGCTTCGCGCAAGCCCTTGATCCGGCCGTGGGGGATGGCAATCCCTTCTCCCAAACCGGTCGATCCTAGCTTTTCACGGGCGAACAGGCTATCGAATACCGCGCTGCGCGCGATGCTGTGCGTGTTCTCGAGAAGTTGGCCGATTTCCTCGAAGGCGCGTTTCTTGCTGCCGACATCGAGGCGAACCACCACGTTTTCCAACGACAGGATGCTAGAGATAAGGCTCATGGGGCGTCGTGCTGCTGACCGGTTTTTAAGAATAGCCGCTAGGCGGATTGATGTTTGAGATTATTACGCCGTTCGCCGTTTTTTTCTTTGTGTTTTAGCACTTGACGATCGAGTTTGTCGATTAGGGTATCGATGGCGGCGTACATATCGGCATCGCCGGACTCGGCGAAAATATCTTTGCCGCTGACATGCACGTTGACTTCAACTTTCTGCACCAGTTTTTCTACCGCCAGGGTTACGTTGATATCGATGACCTGGTCGAAATGGCGCGTGATCTTACTTAACTTATCGGTGACATAATCGCGGATGGCGGGGGTGACTTCGATATGGTGGCCGGTGATGGTGAGGTTCATAAAAACTCCTTAAGGATAGAGACGGCTAAATCGATTTACGTAGGTTGACCGGTGGAATTTGCAATAATTCCCGGTATTTGGCGATAGTGCGGCGCGCGACGACGATGCCTTGACCGGCGAGTATCTTGGTGATTTGGCTGTCGGTCAACGGCTTTTTTGAGTTTTCGGTACCGACCATTTGTTTAATCAGCGCACGGATCGCGGTCGCCGAGCAGGCACCGCCGGTTTCGGTCGCCACATGGCTGCCGAAAAAATATTTGAGCTCGTAAATGCCGCGCGGGGTGAGCATATATTTGTGGGTCGTGACGCGGGAGATAGTGGATTCGTGTAGTCCCACCGCTTCGGCGATTTCCCGCAGCACCAAGGGTCGCATGGCGACCTCGCCATGTTCGAAAAAATGCCGCTGGCGATCGATGATTGCCTGGGATACCCGCAAGATGGTATCGAAGCGCTGCTGGATGTTCTTAATCAGCCATTTGGCTTCCTGTAGCTGTCCCGCCAATTGACGGAAGGACGCATCGCGGTTGCGCTGAAGAATATCGGCGTACAGGCGGTTGATGCGCAGTTTCGGCACCGCTTCGGGGTTCAGGCTGGCATGCCAGCTATCCTTAATTTTGGAGACGGTCACGTCAGGGATGATGTAACGGGGTTCCTCGCTGCTGAAATGACTGCCTGGGCGCGGATTGAGCCGGGTAATTAATGTCTGGATTTCCCGCAGGTCATGATCGTCGCATTTTAGCGCCTTTTTCAGCGCGGTGTAATCCCGCGAGGCGAGCGCCTTTAAGTGGTTGCGGACCAGCAGGAGCGCGGCTTGACCATAAGGCGCCTGCGGTGGCAGGCTGGCGAGTTGCAGCGCTAGGCACTCAGCCAAATCGCGTGCCCCCACCCCCGCCGGATCGAAATTTTGCAGATGCTTCAATGCGGTTTGCCATTCGATGGGCTCGATCTCCATATCGGGGGGCAGCAGGGCGGCGATTTCCTCCAGCGCCATGGTGAGATAACCATCGTCGTTCAGCGCGTCGATCAGCAACGCGACAATGCTTTTGTCCCGTTCCGGCAACGGCACGAGTCCCAACTGTCCGTTGAGGTGTTGGCGTAGCGTCACAGGCTCGGCGGTGGCTTGCGCATAGTCGAACTCATCGTCGCCATTGTGCTGGCCGCGTCCTCCGGTCTCTCCCCACCAGCCTCCGTCCTCGTCGTCACCGGTGGCCGGTGACGCGCTGGGCGTTTCCGCGACTTCCGTTTCCTCTCGCCCGACCGCCTCGTCCCGTTCCGCTGGCTGATCGGCAGCGTCCCCGATATTTCCCCGCTCCAGCAATGGGTTTTGCTGAATGAGTCCTTCCACTTCCTGGTCAAGCTCCTGGGTGGACAGTTGCAGCAGACGGATGGATTGTTGCAACTGCGGCGTCAGGGTGAGCTGTTGCGAAAGCTTGAGCTGTAAACTTTGTTTCATGGGGAAGACGGGGGGGGCCGGCTGCGTAGTTGGGGAATCATGACGCAATCGGCTAAAGCCGGAAGTGTTCTCCTAGATAGACCTTTCTGACGCTCTCATTATAAACGATTTCCTCTGGTTTGCCGTTAGCCAGCACCCGGCCTTCGTTGATAATATAAGCGTGGTCGCAAATGCCGAGGGTTTCCCTGACATTGTGGTCGGTAATGAGCACTCCGATATTGCGGTCGGTGAGAAAACGGATGATTTTCTGGATATCCAGCACGGCGATGGGATCTACGCCGGCGAACGGTTCATCCAGTAGGATAAAGCGCGGCGACGTGGCTAAAGCGCGGGCGATCTCCACCCGCCGGCGCTCTCCCCCGGAAAGGCTGAGGGCCGGGCTATCGGCCAGGTGGCCAATATGCAGCTCGTGCATGAGTTCATCCAGCCGCTCGTTCAATGCGTCTTCGGGGAGCGGCTGCAATTCCAAAATGGCGCGGATATTTTCCGCGACCGTGAGTTTACGAAAAATCGACGCCTCCTGAGGGAGGTAGCTGAGGCCTAACCGGGCACGGCGGTGGATCGGCTGTTTTTTCAGTTCCTGACCGTCGAGGGAGATGCTGCCGCTGTTGACGGGGATCAGGCCAACGATCATATAGAACGTGGTGGTCTTGCCGGCGCCGTTAGGGCCCAACAAACCGACCACCTCCCGGCTGTGCACTTGGAGCGAGACATCGTGCACCACGATACGCGATTTATAACGCTTTCGTAGATTCTGAGCGATCAACTCGCTGGTGCCGGCGGGTGTGTGGCGGGGAAAATGCGCGACCGCAGCCGTGCTGGATGAAGCCGGGGTATCCGCTAGCGGGACGGCGGTCATGGGTGGCGTATCGTTCATGGCGTGCTCGGTGTGGGATTAACCTTGTCGACGGGCGTGGCGGTTTGGCTGCTGTCCGTCTTCTTTTTCGGCATAATAACCGCGTGAACCCGGCCCTGGCCGCTGGTCGTTTGGCCGCCGCCCAGCACCTGGAAAAACTCGGTTTTCCCGTCATAAGAGATATAGTCGCCGCGCACATCGTCTTGGCCGCGTATCATGCGCGCATGCGTGAAGAGTTGTAGCGTGTCCTGGCGCTGATCGTACTGGATGCGCTGTCCATAGCCGTTGACATACTCGTTCACGCCATTCCGTTTTTGCCGGAAATGGGCGGGGTTGCCGTAAGCGATGCCATCCTTGAAGCCATCGGCGTCCTGGTGGACGATAAGTTTGTTCGCTTTAATCACCAGCGTACCCTGGGTGAGCACCACATGGCCGGTGAAGGTCGTGACGTGTTGCGCCTCGTTGGTCGTTGCCGTATCGGACACGATATAAACCGGTTTGTTCCGGTCGGCTTTTTCCGCATGGACACTGGCTACGCCCAGCAGGCAACAGCTAACCAGCAGAAGGATGCGCATGCGAGCGGCGGGCCACTTCGTTTTTCCCATGAAATTCACCAACGTTAAGATTTAGCTGACTCGAAGCGGCCTTTGACGTCCGAGAACAGCTTCAGTACCTGAGTCTTATTGTTCAATTGTAAGCCAACGGCGGTAATAACGGAATTTGCGCCGCGGATGGTGACCGGCTTGCGGGTCATGGCCAAGTCCTTATCGGGGATAATATGGAGATAACTGGTGGTGACCGTAATTTGTTGGCGGCCGTCGAAAGGCTCCCGCACCACGCGCACGTGATGGTGGAGGTAAATATCCTTGCCGTTGGGCGATAATTTGCCCTGGCGGGCGGTAATTTGCAGCGGCGATTTGCCGTGTTCGACGCGGGAAAAGCGGGGATTGGTGAGGAGCGTGGTGTCATCGTCGGGGTAATGCATCATTTTGTCGGCGTACAGGATATAAAAAGGCGTGCCGTCCGGCCCCATGCGGGTGGTGGAGAAATTTTCCACGATAAAGTCGGGGTCATGGCGCATAGGCGCATTCGTGTGCTGGCCGAGGAAGCCAAGGGTGCCCTCCAGCCAGTAACTCAGCGCCGCTAGCAATACCAGCAGCAGCAGAGGAAACCAGTGGGTGAAGTGGTTTTTCATTCCAGATAATGCGCTAAGACGGCATCGAGCGTTCCCTGGGCGCGCATGACTAGCTCGCATGCTTCCCGCACCGCGCCGCGGCCGCCGCCCAAGGCGGTGACATAGTGGGCGTGCGCCCGCACCAGCGGTGGCGCGGCGGGAACGGTGATAGCCAGGCCGCAGCGGCGCATGACCGGCAGATCGATCACATCGTCTCCCATATAAGCGGACGCTTCGGGGGCCAGTCCGAGATCGTCCAACAATCGCCGGTAGACGGCCAATTTGTCGCTAGCGCCTTGGTGAAGATGAGAAATACCCACGTTGGCGGCACGCAGCGCCACTACACGGGAGCTGCGGCCGGTAATGACGGCAAGCGTCACCCCGCTGGTTTTCAACATTTTTAATCCGTGGCCGTCGAGGGAATTGAACGCTTTATATTCCTGACCGTCATCCCCCATGTACAGCGTGCCGTCGGTCATGACGCCGTCCACGTCGAAAATCATCAACTTGATTTGTTTTGCCCGCTCCAGCGCCGCGTTCATCAGATTTCGCTTCGTTAAACGATGCCGGCGCGCAGTAGGTCATGCATATTCAGCGCGCCGGTTAGCCGGTGTTGGTCGTCCACCACCAGCAAGCCGTTGACTTGATGCCGTTCCATGCGTTGCACTGCTTCCACCGCCAGCTTATCCGCGGTGATCGTGCGGGGATTCGCGGTCATGACTTGGTCGATGGCGGTCGTGTGGATATCGACCGGCTTGGCGAATACCCGGCGCAAATCGCCATCGGTAAACACGCCGACGAGACGATCGTTCGCATCGATAATCGCGGTCATTCCCAGCCCCTTGCTGGATATTTCCAGTAGCGCCTCGGCTAAAGTAACGCCGGGCGGCACCTTGGGTAGCGCGTCGCCTGTGCGCATGACGTCGGCGACATGCACCAGCAGACGGCGTCCCAGCGCGCCGCCGGGATGAGAGAGCGCGAAATCGTTGGAGCTGAATCCATGGGCGTCGAGTAGGGCGACGGCCAACGCGTCTCCCAGTGCCAGCGCCGCGGTGGTGCTGGCGGTCGGCGCGAGGCCCAAGGGGCAGGCTTCGCGCGTCACACTGGCGTCCAGGCACACGTCGGCTTCCCGCGATAGCGAAGAGCGGGCATTGCCGGTCATGGTAATGAGCTTAGCCCCCTTGCGCTTGATTAGCGGTACGATCGCCTGAAGCTCGGGACTTTCTCCGGAATAGGACAAGGCGATGACCACGTCGTCACGGGTAATCATGCCCAGATCGCCGTGGCTTGCTTCGCCGGGGTGGACGAAGAAGGCGGGCGTGCCGGTACTCGCCAGGGTCGCGGCGATTTTTCTGGCGATATGGCCGGATTTTCCCATGCCGCTCACGACGATCCGCCCAGGCGCGGACAACATCAGCGTCAGCGCCGCCACAAAATCGGCATTCAATCGGCTGGCCAGCGTTTCCACGGCTTGCGCCTCGGTCAACAGCACTTGCTTGGCTAGCGCCAGCGCCTTCTCGGGATGCAATGGCAATTGCTCTCTATTCATGGGCGCCAGTATATCAGATGGCCATTATTTATTCGTCGACGCCGCCCCAGCCATTGTCGCCGATTTCCCGCGCAAGCTGTGTTAGGATTCCGCTAGTGACTCCCCGAGGTTGGCCGCCGCCGCGATGCACACCACATTACAGCTTGTTCTGATCCTGCTCACCGCATCCGTGCTGGTCGTGGCATTATTTCGCTCCCTCCGGTTGCCGCCCTTGCTCGCTTACCTGCTGGTGGGTATCGTCATCGGTCCGCATAGCTTGGGATGGCTGCCGGAAACCGAGCAAACCCATTATCTTGCCGAGTTCGGCGTCGTCTTTCTCATGTTCAGCGTCGGCCTGGAATTTAGCCTGCCGCAGCTCAAGGCGATGCGCGGCGTGGTGTTCGGCCTAGGGGCGTCGCAGGTGGCGCTGGCGTTGTTGCTTGTGCTGGGCGGCGCGTTGGCGGTTGGCATGGACTGGCGCGGCGGCGTCGTGCTGGGCGGCGCGTTGGCCATGTCGTCCACCGCGATCGTTAGCAAAATGCTCGCGGAAAAAATCGAATTGCACACCCGTCACGGCCGTCAAATCATCGGCGTGTTGCTATTTCAAGACTTGGCGGTGGTGCCCTTGCTGATCCTGGTGCCCGCGCTGGCGTCGCCGGGGGAGGAAACCGCGCTGGCGCTGGGATTGGCGCTGGTTAAAGCAGCGCTATTCCTTGCCCTGCTGCTGTATTTCGGGCAGAAGCTAATGCGTCCTTGGTTCCATTGGGTCGCGCGCCGCAAGTCGCGGGAATTGTTCATGTTGAACGTGCTGCTGGTGACGCTGGGGCTGGCTTGGCTGACGGCGGTGAGCGGCTTGTCGCTGGCGCTGGGCGCTTTCGTCGCGGGCATGCTGATCTCCGAAACCGAATACCGTTACCAGGTGGAAGCGGATATTCAGCCGTTTCGCGATGTCTTGCTGGGGTTGTTTTTCGTCACTATCGGCATGATGCTGGACATTCACGTCGTGGTGGCTAATTTCCTGTGGGTCGCCCTGTTGCTGATTGGCCTGCTCGGCGGGAAAATGCTGCTGGTGACAGGATTGGCGCGATTATTCGGCAACGACACCGCCGTGTCGTTGCGCACCGGCCTGGCGCTGGCGCAGGCGGGGGAATTCGGTTTTGTGCTGCTGGCGCAGGCGGGGCAACTGAATCTGGTGGCGTTTCCCATGTTGCAAGTGGTGCTGGCGTCCATGGTGCTGTCGATGCTCGCCGCACCTTTGTTGATTCACCACAATGCGCGGATCGCCCACTACTTGAGCGGGCGGGAGTGGGCCAACCGCGCGCTGGAGCTGCACGAAATCGCGGTTAAGAGCGTCGCCGCCAATGAACACGTGATCTTGTGCGGTTATGGCCGCAGCGGCCAGAGTCTCGCCCGCTTGCTGGAGCAGGAATCGGTTGCCTTCATCGCGCTGGACCTCGACCCGCAGCGGGTCAGGGCGGCGGCGGCGGCGGGAGACAGCGTGGTGTACGGCGACGCCGGGCGGCGCGAAGTCCTGATGGCGGCCGGCCTGAATCGCGCGCGCGCGGTCGTGGTGACCTACGCCGATCCACCGTCGGCCTTGAAAGTCCTGCATCATGCGCAGGAGCTGCGCCCTGAATTGCCGGTAGTCGTTCGCACCATGGATGACACCGATCTCGACAAGTTAAAAATCGCGGGCGCCACCGAAGTGGTGCCGGAAGTGCTGGAGGGCAGCCTGATGCTGGCTTCTCATACCCTCATGTTGCTTGGCGTGCCCCTGGCGCGGGTCGTGCGGCGGGTGCGGGCCGTGCGCGAGGCGCGCTACGGGCTGCTGCGCGGATTTTTCCGCGGGGTCAGCGACCAGGACGCCGAATTGAACGAACGCGGTCAGCCCCGCCTTTACACCGTGATGTTAAACGAGGGCGCGGCGGCGGTCGGCAAGACACTGGCCGAGCTGGATTTGGATGGACTGCTGGTGGCGGTGTCGGCGGTGCGGCGGCACAACATCCGTGGCGTCGAACCGTCACCGGATACCCGGCTGGAGGCGGGCGACGTGATTGTCATCATGGGGGCGCCAGAAAATTTGGCGGCCGCGGAAATCAGGTTGTTACAAGGTTAGGCCAGCCCACCCCACCCCACCCGGTTGGCCTAATAGAACGCATAACGCAAATTTGCCGTGACCCGAAGGCATTGGCATGTCCGGAAGCGGTGCCGCTACGGACAGCACGGCGTACACTCATGCGCCCGGGTAGATGATACAAAAAAAGGGCGCTTTCAGCGCCCCAGCGTTACAGTAGATTGGCGGCGCCGCAATTGGCGTCCACTGTGGCTCGTTGCCAGGTGGCGGGATTCGCGCCAGCGTTGGTGCAGGTGCCGGCGTTTGGTCCGCCGCCGCCGCCGTTCCACGCGCTGAAGCGAATGCTGCCGGTATTGGGATCGGCATCGTCGATTTTTTGATCGACCTCGCCCATGACGTTGGACGGGATATGATTGCCACTCTTGATATTGTTGCGGGCGGTGGCGGTGCCGGCGTAAGTATTATTGGTGACGATCTGCATCGCGCCGCCGAAGGTGTTGGCCGGACTATTGGCCGCGGTCGACGCCGCCGTCGCCGTGGCGGTGCACACGCTGCAATTGATGAAGCCCGCCGCGGTCAACTGGCTGAAGGCCAGCACGCTTTCGGTTGCCGCGATGGTCCCATTGCCGTTGCCGTTGCCGGTCTGGGTGGCGTTGATATTCGTGGTCGCCAGGTTGTAATCGCCCGGTAGCGCCCGGTAGCGGTCTTGAAACGCGTAAAAAGCCGCCTGCATGCCGTTAATCTGGTCGGCGACGTTGCGCACCCGGGCGCTGTTGATTAACTCTTGCCCCTTCAGTATGCCGCCCAGCAACAAGCCGATAATGACGAGCACGATGGCCATTTCCACCAAGGTAAAACCAGAGGGCCGCCGGGGCGTGGCAAGGGAATGCGTTGCTTTCATCTCAACTCTCCAAACGCGACACGAGCGCGCGATTTTTTCGTTTGCCAGAAACGGACGGGTTGCGCCATCACGCGTGATTTCCTTATGTGAATTTTAGGGAAGTCGTGTGGCTTTTTCAAGCTATTTCAATAAGATATGACAATGGGTTAAAGGGCGGCGTCGTGTTTTAGTGCGGTGGTTTTCTTTTTCCGGGTCTCGATGCAGCGGGTTCGCGCCGTTCCAAGGCGCGTAAGCGGCCAGTCAGAAAATGGCGCTCATGAGGATCGGTGATTTCGCTGCTGGCGAGCAGCTCGCCCAGCAGCGCCTTGGCGCGATCGATTTTATCCATATCCACCAAAATAAAAATCTCCATTTGCCGCGCCCAATGCGGCACGCCGGGGCCAGTGGCGTATTGCCGGATGGCGCGGGTGTATCGCCGCGCTAGCGGCAGATCGTGCAGCCGGTACTTGGCGAGTATCGCCGCGTGGGCCAGCCACGGCCAGCGTCGGTTGGGGTCGGCGAAAAACTGGCGATAAACGAATTGCAACATTTGTCGCTGTTTGGTTTGATCGGGAACTTCGCCATACAGCCGGCTGGCGGCCATCAGCGGATATTGGCCGCGGGGGTCCAGCTGCAAAATGCGCCGCAGCCAGATTTCCAGCCGGGAGTAATCGAGGCGGCGGAACGGAATACTGACGCCCGGCTGGTCGTCGAACGCCTGAATATAAAGCATCGAGGCCTTGGCGAGGGCCACCGGTTCGCCCAGGCTGGCGAGCCGCAGCCAATGGAGCGGTGGTGGCGGCGGGAAATCCTGTGCTGCCGCCGTCAGCGCCGGGCGTCCGGCGTGCCAGGCGATTTGCAGCGCGAGCGCCGCGGCCAAGAAGGCGAGCAGCGGCCGGGGAACGGCGCTGAGCGGACGCTCCCGCTGTGCGGCGGGCTTGCGCCAGCGGCGGCTTACGGCGGAAATGCGCTCCCATGTCATTGAATCGCGGGCTTCCATGGCCTGGTGCGATGATTGCGCAATGGGATGAGCGGCCCTGGGAGTCCGTGTTCTCGGCCGTGAGGATTCAGCCGGTGCGGGGAGGCGATTATTATGCTCGCGTGCGTGCGCCTAAAAAGATTTAGCCAGCGTGTGTGCGCAATCATCGGCAATACCCTGCTAAAGATTTTTCCGGTAAAGATCGAATAGTGCGGCGGCGGTTAGTAGCGCGAGATATACTGCCGTTTGCTCCGCCACCGGCGGCAGATCGCGCCAGCCGCCGCCATAAGCCAACCATTCGCTGCGGGTGAATTCGTCCAGCCGGGGCAGCGCGAACGCGACCGCATCGAGGGCCGCCACGATGAAGCGGTGGGACACGGTATGCGCGAATACCAAGGGCGTGTGCGCCATGAGCTGTAGTACGGCAATGGTTCGCGCCAGCAGGTAGAAACCAAGCACCGCGCCCAGCGCCGCCGCGATTTGGCTGAAGGTCAATGCGCACAGCAGGCTGAAGGCGGCGACAATCCACAATTCGCAGATCAGCGACAGTCCCCAGGGCAGCCATTGGCCGCCAGGCGTCGACAAGGCGGCGAGCAAGGCGAATAAAACGCCAATGACCGCCGCCGCCAGCATGAAGCCGGCGAGCTTGCCGCAGAGGTAGGCGGCGCGGGATAGCGGCAGGGACAGCACGAGGGCCGCGGCTTGGTCGTGAAACTCGCGCGTCATGGTCGTGGTAACGAAGACCGCCGTAATGAATACCCCGGCCAGGCGCAGGAACGCGGCAAGCAGCACGGCCTGAATTTGCGCGCCTTCGGTGATCGCCAGTCCGCGCAGGAATACGCTGGCGGCTACGGCGGCGAGTCCGGTGAAGACCGCCAGCCAGACGAGCCGGTTGCGCAATCCTTCCAGTAGGGTGTAAAAGGCGACGGCGGTGGCTTGGCGCGGCATGGATTCAGGGGAGGCGGCCGGCGGCGATCATCCGGCTGAAGAGTACGTTGGGGGAAATCCAATCGACGAGATCGTCGAAACTGCCGCCGGGGGCGGCGGTATTGGCGGTGGCGACCCGATCGACGAATGTCGTGCCCCCGCCGGCGTTAGTGGCTTCGTCGCTATTGCCCGGCGGAACGGCGGGCTGGGCGACGCCCTGGCGGCTGGTAGCGCCGTAGCCATCGGGGCCAAAAGACAATACCAAGGCGGGAATCGTGGCGGCTTCCGCCACTAAAGCGCCACTACTATTCCGGGTATTAACGGTAATATCGCCGCTGTCGGCCAAGGTGAAGGGCGGACTGCTGGACGCAAAGGCCGGCGTGACACTATATAAGTAAATATGACCCCAGGCGTCGGTTTCGGGAACGCCCAGGGTCACCCAGGGGATAAACCCCCGGCGGCTGGCGCAGGGCTGCGGTTGTTCCGCGCCGTTGGCGGCGGAAATGGCGGGGCACGGCAGCCGCCCGTGAGTGGCGGCGAAGCCAGTCAGTGCTTCGCGGATGGTACGCAGGGCGGCTTGGGTGTCGCTCACGCGGCGCTGCGCCACCTGGTTCGACAGCGGCACGAGCATGCCGCCCAGCAACAAACCGAGGATCAGCAGCACGATGGCCATTTCCACCAGGGTGAAGCCGCTGGCCGTTTTCCCGGTACCCTTATTGCATTGCGTGGCGTTAACCCTCATCGCTCACCAGGCCAATTGATCGTTGAAGGCGGCGCTCACCGGTTTCTGGACGAACGCCGTCGCGGGGGTGGTCGCGGGGCCATTGCGCGACGCATTGTTATTTTGATCTTCCAGGTAATTGGACACAACATCCTGCCCGCCATGGGTCTGGCCGGCGAGGGGCCGCCCCGCCACTAGGGTGACAACGCGATAGCCGGTCTTTCCGTTAACGGTGAGTACGCCGGGCGTTCCCGCGGGACAGCCGTTGGACGTGCTAGGGGCGCAGGCCGGGTCCAATTGATAGAACACCAGATTTTTCCAGCTATCCCAATAGGTGTTGGGTTGAAAGCAGTTGCCGGGCCATTGCGCGCCGGTGTTTCCAGCGGTCGTGCCGGTCATCAGGGTGTGGAGCATCGTGCCGAAGCCAACCGCCAGCGCGGCGGCAACGGTTCCGGTGAAGCGCCGCCCCCGGTTGAGATTGTTAGTGGCAATATTTGCCAGGGTGGCGGTGACGTTTGCCGTGATGGTGATAAATTCGGTATGAAACCAAGTGTTGGCGAGCAGGTTGCGCAGTGTTGCCGCCGCCGTGGCGAGATTCCTCGCGTTTCCCTGAGTGGGGCTGGCCTGAAAGTCGGCTAATCGGTTGTTCAGGTCTTGCACGGCGTTTTTCAGCGCCAGGGAGTTCTGCGTTTCCTGGATGAGGCCGGTTGCCGCCATTTTAGCGAGGACGGCGTTGGCGTCGCTAATCGCTGTCGTAACGGTGGTGACGGCGTTTTGGTATTTTACTGGGGTTAGGCGGCCGACGCTCGCCAACTGCGCGGCGATGCGGGCGTCGCGCGCGGAGAAGTACGCGGTGGTTGCCAGGGCGTTCAAGTCACTGGACGTATTGCGGATAAGCGTAGCGATGGTTTGCAAGCCAGTGGCGGCGCTGGCTAATTGTTGCGCGTTTTGCTGAGAGGGGCTGGACAGAAAATTAACCAGCTTGCCGCCGGTGTTGTCCAGATTTTTTTTGAGTTCGCTGCGGAGATTCGCGCCGCCGCTGGGGGTGTTTGGAATTCGGCCAAAGAGAGCGTTGGGCGTTGCCGTATAGGAAATCGCCGATCCACCCGACAGCGCCGCCGGCCAGGGCAGCGTGTTATTGCCGCTGTTCGCGTACTGGTTGAGGCAATTGAGGGCTTCTCGGGCGATGCGCTTTTCCACCACCGGGAATAAGTCGTCGTGGGTAATGGGCAAGAGCCGATCATTGAACGCGCCGCTGGCTGGGGCGGTTTGGAAGATACCGGTGGCGGCGCCATTTTGGTTGCCGCCTTCCAAATACATGGCGGCGTTATTTTGGTTGGCGGCGTCGCGTACTTGGCCGGCGATTGCCGCGCCGGGGGCGAAAACGATGGCGATGACCCGGCTTGCGGGGGCGCTTCCCTGAATGGTCAATTGTCCTGGGGTGTCGCTGTTTAGGGTGGCGGCGCCGTTAGCGTGAAAGTTGCTGGAAACGGCGTACCATAAGCGCGCGCCGCTGCCGTCGTGCAGATCGGGCAGATGTAATGTTTTCCAGGGCAGGTGGCCAACCAAACTGGTGCAATTGCTGCCGAGGTAGTCGATGTTCATGGTCAGTTGCCCATCGTTGTTGACGTCGGGACAGGGCAATTCGCCGGGGCGCTTCGCGTCGCTGGCGGCGTAGGCGATGAGCGCCGTTTTCGCCCGCGCCAGCGCGTCGGTGGTGATGCGGTCGCGCTGCAGTTGGGGAGTGACCGCGTCGAGTTGGTTCACCAGCAGATAGCTGGCGCCGAGGGCGAGGATCAGCAGCAAGACGAATAAGATGACGCCTTTCTGCGTGGTGGGCGGCATGGGGCGGCGCATGGTTTACTCCTTGTCCCGGCTGCCCGTGGCGGCGGGCGCTTTGCCGCGGTCCGCCGGCGTGTTGCCGGCAGCGGGTTGTTCTTGCGGGGGGGGGCGTTGATACGCATCGTGGATAGCGCCGTTAGCGGTATTGATGGTTTGTCCCGCCTTCAGCACGACGATGCGGCCGGAATTGGGCAGCTTGAGCGGAATATGGCGAGGGGTGGCTTCCGCGGTGAAGACGATCACGCCCTGATGAGACTCGTCTCCGCGCTGGGGGATGTTGTTGACCCATACGGTGGTTTTCCCCTGGCTGCGCTGGACGAGTCCGTTTAAGGTGATGACGGCGCTGGCCGGGCGGCTGATGGTCGCGTCGATGCCGATACGCTGGCGCAGCGCTTCCAGCCGGACGCGTTCCTGCGGCGCGAGGAAAAAGCGTCCTAGGGAATCGGCGCTAACCGCGCCGTTCGCAAGCAGCAACAATGCCATCAGCAGATAACGCATGGTGTTTCCCGATCGTTGTCCGAACCATAGAGTTTGCCGCCGAAAATTGCAAGCCGCGTCCAGTAACTGTGCATGCTAGGGTGCCGAGAGGCGCGTAACAACCTCGGTTCCATTCTTGAGTGTGGTGTGATGGTTCGTGTCAATAGCTGTGGCAGAGACGAACGCAAGCATCCCGAGCCCAATCAAAAACGCAATGAAGCCCGTAACTCCAAAGGTCCAGTTTATCCCCCGGGAAATTTTCAATTTCAAACTCGTATCGGTTTTTTTCTCGCCGGTCTTGCGATCACTATTCCATAGTTTAACGAAGTAATAACCCTGGATAATCATGATAAATAGAATTATCGCGGCGGCCGCTAACGAGAAGAAGAGCAGATACCAAGAATATTGCAGGAATTCCGTGATTGTTGGCGTTAATTTGGGAGCTTCATGTCTTAAGAATACGCTAATCGATATTGTTAGCGCGCCGCCACTAAGGACAAAGATCGATTTTATGAGCGTATCCACTCTTTGTCGCGTATCTGTTTGATACGTGTTGATACGGTCGATGGCTCTTTGATTCGTTTCCTCGTCCAGTTTTTTTTCATCAAAAGCGTGAGGACTAATGGGTGCTTTTTCCATAGAGGCTCCTTAGGGATCTAACGTTTATTGACCGCCATGGTTTTCCTTCATGGTGAGCCAGTCCAGGGTGCAGGCGGCGGAAAGATTCGGCTGTAATTCGCCGCCGCCCGTTTTTTCGGTGGTGTGGGAAATAGCACATTTCTGCACGACGAAAAATCCCTGGCGGGCGCTTCTCAGGTCGTCGAGAAAATGGAAGAGGTCGTTTTCGACCAGCAGCGGCAGGGTGATTTTCATGCGGCTGGCGAATAGGTGTAATTTGGGCGGCATGGGCGCGAAGCGCAGCACCGCGGGCTGACGCGGAGAGAGTGCGTAGGTCACGGGAAACAGTTGGCGGCTGTTCTGAATGCGGCCGATGGCTTCCACCCAGTCGAGGCGTTTTTCCCGCCCGATCCATCCGCGGCGGAGCAAGGTGCGATAATCGGCGAGGTAGCGATGGATGTCTTCCTCGCCGTGGCGCATTGCGTCGAGCAGGCTGCGCGCCCGGCGCAGGCGCGCGGCGGCGGCGTCTTGCTGCCGGTGGGCGTAATGCTCCATTGTCCAGCCGCCGATGATGAGGGCGACGCCGGCCACGAGGCTTAACACCAGCAAGGTCACCGAGAGGCGCAAAACCGGCAAGTCGCCGCGCGGGATTTTCATGGTTGCGGCCTAGGCGTTAAGGGCGGATAGATCAGCCGGAGGGAGAATTTCCCTTGGGGCGCTTCCTCCCGCTGAGCGCGCGTGGAGCCCTGGAGGACATCTTTCGGGTTGGTGTCGAGCGGCATCGTTAAGGGCGTGGCGGTTAAGCCCGCCTGCCGTAGCGTGGCGATGAAGTGCGTGACGGCGGCGGCGGCTTGCCGGTATCCCCGGAATGGGCGGACTTGTCCCTCGAGCGTGGCGGCTTGGCGCACCGCGCCGTTGGCCGGAACATCGAAGGGCGCGCCCGGAGAGGCGAGGGACAAGAGGCGCACCATGCCGTCGGGCGACGGGTTGGCGGGATCGGCGGCGGGGTCGACGGTGGGCGTCCAGACGAAACGGTCGATTTGAATCTGCGGCGATTGGTCGATGGCTTGGCTAACGGCCGTCATCATGTCCTGGGGCGAGAATGGCAGGCGGCGCAGGCGCTGTGCGGTTTTTACCGCTTCCCTCATGGCTTGCGGCGAGGCCGGCAGCGGCGGAAAGGTTTTGGCGATGGCATGGGTTCGCTGGTCGACCGCCACCGCTTGCTCCAGGATAGCGGTTGTTCCCTGAAGCCGGTCCGCCGCGTCCCAGCCGTCGCTGATCGCGTAAAAAGCGGCGGCGGCCACGAAGAGAATGCTGGTGAGCCGCATGGCCCGCCGCGCCATGAGGAAGCGGTAATAGAATGTTTCCTCGGCGGTGGCGTAGTGATTGGCGGGCGCGTGCGCCCCTAGCAAGCCGAGGAAGAAGCGGTCGCTGGCGCCATTGCCGGCAACGCATTCTAGTCCGGTGCGGGTGCAGGCGTCTTCCAGGCTGATGAAGTGGAAGGTGCGCAGCGGCTGATTGGTGCAGGCGGCTTGCAATCGCCGCAACTCGTCGCCTTGGCTGAGAAGGTGGATGTGCAGCGGCTGGTCGCGGGGCAACAGCCGCAGATTGTTCAGATATTGCTGGGTACGGGCGCTTTCCTCGGTAACGGCGTTGGCCAGTTCGCTGGCGCCGATGTTGGATAATAGGGTGAGGCGGCTGAATTTCAACCGCCCCGCCTGAAAATAGCTTTGCCGCAGTCCGCCGGCTTCTTGATGCGTGATGAGCAGCAGATGGGGGATGTGCTGAAGTTCCAGTTTTTTCAGCAGGATTTCGCTCATCAGCGGCACCGAATAGATACCGGCTAGCGGGGCCTTGCTTGCCTTCAGCGGATCGAGCCAAGGCTTGACCAAGTCGGCGTTGGTGAGCGCCGACAGCAGTAAGCGCAGTTCCTTGCGCTTGCCCTGGCGGGTGCGCTGGGATTCGGCATGACGGTAGGGCGTGGCGCGGAACGCTTGCGCTAGCTTGCGTCCGACGAGTGTCTTGCGCGCATTTCCCCATAGGCTGGGGAGGCTGTCTTGGCGGAAATCTTCCTCGATGACATCGGTCAATAGGTAAAACGGCGCGGTGTCCCGGGCGACATAATCGGCGAACGCGTTGTGTCCTTCCTGATCGGCGCGGAATAGGGTCTTTTCGGACAGGCGGCCCGCTTCCCAGCGGTAGGCGGCCATCTGATTGCCGGAAAAGTAGAGCAGGCGCTTGCTGAACATGGGATAGCGGGCGTTAGTATTTCAGCCGGGTGATGGTGTCGTAGATTGGCCCCAGCACGGCGAGCATGATCCACGCCATCAGCAGACCGAGTATGACGGTCAGCGCGGGTTCGATGACGGCTTGGAGGCGGTCGATGGATTCCTTGACATCACGGTCGTAAAAGTAACTGACGTTGAGCAGGGCGGTATCGAGCCCGCCGGTGGCTTCTCCCACCCGGAGCATGCGAGTCACCAGCGGCGGGAATAGGCCGGTGTTGCGGAAGCTCTCGGTAAAGCCGAGTCCGTCGGTAATCATGCGCTCTGCTAATTGCAAGCCTTGGACGATCACCCGGTTCGTGGCGATGCCCTGCGAAATACGAATGCTGTCCAGGACCGTGATGCCGGCGGCGTACATCATGGCGAAAAAGGTGGTAAAGCGGGCGAGGATGATTTTGCGCAGAATAGGGCCCACGATCCACAGGTTCAGTTTGAAACGATCCACTTGATAGCGCACTCCGGGGTGTGTTTTGGCTAATGTTTTGATAATGATGAACAGGGCGATGGGCGCAAGAATGATAAGGTACCAGTAGTGGACGAAGAAGTCGGAAACGGCGATGAGCGCCCGGGTTTGCGGCGGCAAGGTCTGTCCCATGTCTTTGAGGAAGGAAACCAGCTTCGGCACCAGGTAAATCATGAGGAAAAAGGTGACCGCCAGCACCACGGTGGCGACGAAGGCGGGATACATGATGAGTTTTTTCATATGCGCCGCGATTTCGTCTTGCCATTTGAGGGAGTCGGTCAGTTTTTTGAAGACTTCCGGTAGTTGGCCGCTTTCCTCGCCGGCCTTGACCAGGTTGACGAACACTTCGTCAAATACCGCGGGATGCGCCGCCAGCGCCTCGGAAAACAGTTTGCCGCCCTGGATTTGCTCGATGATATTGGCGAGCACTTGCCCCAGGCGGGGATGGTCGATGCTGTCGCGCAAGTCGGCGAGTCCATCCATCAACGGGACGCCCGCCCGGGTGAGTTGCTCCAGGTGGAAGCACACGTTGATTAAGTCGCGGCGCGTGACACGGCGCTTGACCAGCAGCGTTCGCCGGCCGGTGGGCTTGCCCTTGATGAGATCGAGGCCCAGTCGTGTCAGCCGTTGTTCCAGATCTTCTAGGGTGTCCGCTTCCAACTGGCCGCGGGAGAATCGGCCTTCCGCATTGATGGCTTTGTAGGCAAATATAGGCATTAGGCCACCCGCCCGGTGAGATCGATCACGCGCGAGATTTCGTCCAGGCTCGTGGTGCCGTCCAGCACTCGTCGCGCGGCGTCGTCGGCGATGGGGCGGAAGCCTTGCGCCAAGGCGCGTTGGGTGAGTTCGATATAGGTTGCTTCGCGCGAGATCATCTCGTCCAGGCTGGTATCCATTTTCAGCAGTTCCATGATGGCGGTGCGTCCCTTAAATCCCTGGAAATCGCACCGGTCGCAGCCGATGGCGCGGTAAATGGTCAAGTCGTCTCTGGTGTCTTTTTTGTCGAGCAGGCGTTGCTCCAAAGGGGTGGGGGCATAAGACTGCTTGCAGTGCGGACAGAGCTTGCGCACCAGGCGCTGGGCGATGATGCCGATAATATTGCCGGTAATCACCGTGTGTTTCACGCCCATGTCCAGCAGTCGCTGGACCACGCCGACCGCGGAATTCGTGTGTAGCGTCGAATAGACTTGATGGCCGGTCATGGCGGCGCGGAACGCCATTGCCGCGGTCTCCGCGTCACGGATTTCACCCACCAGAATCACATCGGGGTCCTGACGCATCATCGAGCGGATGCCGTCGGCGAAATCGAGCTTGGCCGTTTCGTTAATCGACGTTTGGCGCACCAGCGACAGCGGGTACTCTACCGGGTCTTCCAGGGTCATGATGTTCACCATATCGGAGTTGATATGGTTGAGTATGGAGTACAAGGTCGTGCTTTTACCGCTGCCCGTCGGCCCGGTGGCGAGAATAATGCCTTCCGGCCGGGCGATCATCAGCTTGAGCAAGGCCAGGTTATCCTCGGTCAGGCCCAGCGTGTCCAAGGGAACAATCCCTTTTTGCCGGTCAAGAACGCGCACCACGATATTCTCACCGTGGGTGGTGGGCAGGGCGGACACGCGGAAATCCACCGGCCGTCCGGAAAGCGTGAGGGAAATCCGTCCGTCCTGGGGCGCGCGGGTTTCGGCGATATTCATGCCGCTGATGACCTTGAGGCGCACCGCAATCGCCGGCCAGTACGTGCGGTGTAGCGAGCGGACTTGGCGGAGCACGCCGTCGATACGGTAGCGGACGCGCAGAAAGCTCTTTTCCGGCTCGAAATGCACATCCGAGGCGTTGCGCTGCACTGCGTCGGCCAGCAGTTCGTTCACCAGCCGCACGAAGGGCTGACTGTACTCGTCGTTGCCGGCTTCCAGCGAAGTATAGTCGATTTCTCCCGTTTCGATCTCGTGCAGGATGCCCTCGATGGAGAGATCAAAGCCATAGAAACGGTCGATCGCCCGTTTAATTTCGGTTTCGCCGGCGAGTACCGGCTCCACCCGGATTTGCCGCCCGACCAAGGCGCGGATCTGGTCGATGGCGACCACGTTAAAGGTATCCGCCATGGCGATGGTCAGCGTTTGGCTGGCGTGGTCAAACGCAACGGGCATGACAGTATAGCGGCGCGCGATGTCTTGGGGAATGCGCTTGAGCGTCTCGCCACCGATGACGGCGTGGGATAAATCGACCGCGGTCTGGCCAATGTTTTCCCCCAGCACGTCGCGCACCGTGGCTTCGGTAATAAAGCCGAGAATGACCAGCATTTTGCCCAAGGGCTCCGCACCTTTCTTCTGCTCGTGCAAGGCGATACGCAATTGATCCTCGGTAATCAGCCCTTTTTCCACCAGCAAGGCGCCCAATGGTTTTTGCGTTGGAGAAGGGGTGCTGTTCATGGGGCGTTTCTTACCACTGTGCCGCCAGCGCCGCCGGTAGACGCGGTAAAGCGCGTGAGTTTGGCGATGCGGCGGCGCAATTGGCCGGCGTCGAAATTGGCGGGATAACGGCGTGCGTTATCGAGAGCCTGGCGGTAATAGGATAGCGCCAGCCGGGGCTGGCCTAAATGATCGAGACTGACGGCCAGGTTGTAAAGAATATCGGGGTTTCCGGTGTCGTGGCGAAGGGCGTTGAAAAATGCTTGTTGCGCTTCCGGCCAGCGCGATTGGGCGGCGTAGAGGCCGCCGAGCGCGAAATACAGATAGGGCGAGCGGGGATGTTGGGCGAGCAAGCCTTGCAGGCGGCTCTCGTTTGCCACCGGATCGCTCTGGCCGCTGAGCGTGGTCAGCCCGGCTTGCGCGGTGGCGTCTTGTGGATCGAGCGCTAGTAAATGAAGGTAGCGCCGCGCCGCTAGCCGGGGATGGTGTTGGCGGACGGCGATGGCCGCCATGCCGAGCAGCGCATCCCGGTTATTCGGGTTGCGTTTAAGCACCGCCGCGTATTCTCGTTGCGCCAGGGCAATGTCCTTCTTCATGAATGCGTGGTAGGCGCTGAGCAAACGCGAGTCGAGGCGGGGCGCTTGCTCGCTGCGCTGGATGTCGATCGGGCCAGTGGGCGTTGTTTGCTCCAAGCTGTCAAAGTCGCGGGACGGGGCGGTTGCGGAGCGCGGGGCGGTGGGGGGCGGTTGCGTGGGTCGCGCCGTTTCCGCGACTATTTTTTCTATCGCGGCGGGTGTCGTGGAAGGCGGCGGGGTCGTCGCGGGCGCGGCGGCGGGGCCAGTGGCGTTGGCTGCCGGTGCCTCGCTGGTCGGTGGCGGGGTGACGGCGCGGGGAACCGGCGCGGGACGCGGCGGGGTAAATGCCCAAGGCGGCTGGATGGCGTGTAATTGGCTCCACGCCTGCCAGAAATACATCGCGCCGCCGACTGCCGCGGCGGCGCCGATGAGCGCGACGCCGATGAGCAGGTAGCGAATCGGCGGAATCGTGTGGCGCTTGGCGTCGAACACCGTGCGCGCCAGCCGCTGAAGCGCTGTCAGTTCGTTGGCCAGCGTGAGCCGCCCTTGCGGGGGGGGGGAGGGCCTCGCAGCGGAGGGCGGCGCTTCTCCGCCCATGGGTTTTTGCGCTGGGATGGCTGTAGACGCCGCGGTTGGCGATTCCTGGGGCGGCGGCGCGGAGGGTGCCGTGGCAGGGGTTGCGGGCGGCGGGGTATCCAGCGCCAGCGGGGCGGCGGCGGATGTCGTGGAAACCGATGGCGTGCCCCCGGCGGGCGTTGCTTCCGGTATCGTCTCCGGCGTTTCCTCGGCTAGCGCGGAGGTGGCGCTTGCCGGCGGGGAGGGAAGCTCCCATTCGATCGCGGGGAAAGCGGTCGTTGCTGTCGCGTTAGTGGACGGTTCTGCCGCTGTTTCGGTATCGACGCTGGTGTCGATCTCCCATTGCGGCGATGCGTCTCGCGCGAGGGCCGCGCCGCTGCCTTCTTTCTCCGGGGGGGGCTCCACTTCGCTGCTATCGTTATGCGATGGCGGCGGCTCCGATCCACCGGCGGCGTTTTTCTTCGCCTGTTCCGCTTTTTTCAGCGCTTCCATCAACAGGCTCATGGCTGCGTTTTCCCTCCGCCGCCCGTGTTATCGAAAAAATCCTTTCCCGGCGGGGTAATTCCCGTATTGCGGTAATCGCCATTTAAACTGGCTTCCTTAATGACCAAGGGGCGCAGAAAAATCACCAGTTCGGTTTTCGTATTGCTGTCGTTACGGTAAGAAAACGCCTTGCCGATCAAGGGAAGTTTGGACAGTCCCGGCACGGCGTCGTCATTATTGTTCAGGGAATCCTGCATTAGTCCGCCCATGATCGCCGTTTGGCCGCTGGCAACCTTGATGACCGATTCCATTTCCCGCGCTTGGATGACCGGCACATAGCTGTTGACCGGATTTTGCAGCGGGGAGCCGTCGGGCGCGACGCGCAGCGCGGGGTTCGGGTCGGCGACGTAATTAATAATGCGCGAAATGGTGGGGCGCACGTTGAGCGTGACTTCGCCATCGCCGGCAATTTGCGGGGTCACGCTCATGACGAAACCAATCGGGACCGTGTGCAGCTCGGAGGTGTAGGTCGTGAGCGCGGCGCTGGTGGTGGTGGCTGGCGTGGTCTGAGAGGTAATGGTGAAATAGACTTGGTTGTCCACCACCTTGAGCAATGCCGTTTGGTTATTGAGCACGCTGACTTGCGGGCTGGACAGTACCTTTACCTTGCCGAACGACTCTAGCAAATGGATGGTGGCCGATAGGCTGCCGAAGCGGAAGTTAGGCGCGGCATAGGTGAGAGTGAACAGTCCGGTCGCCGGGGCCGTGGCGGCATTGCCCGTGGGTGTTTGGGACGGTAGGGCGGCGTTGCTCGGGAAAGGCGCTTGGGTCAGTTGAAAGCCGCTGCCGCCGCGACTGAGCGCCGACCAGTTGATGCCCTGTTGGTATTTGTCGGAAAGCTGCACTTCCACGATGGTGGCTTCGATCAGTACCTGGCGCTTGGCGCTGGCCAATACATGGTCGAGGAATTGCTGAATTTTCCGATGCTGACGGGCGGTGGCGCGCACGGCGAGAATGCCGGTCTCTGGGTTGGCGATGACGGCGGAGGCGGCATCGCCGCCCTGAGCGGGGGCCGGGGGCGATGCCGCGGGGGGCGTGCTTTCCGTTGCCGTTGCGGCGGCTGGGGACGCGGACGGCGCTGGCGTTGCCGGCATGGAGGCTGGTGTTGGCGTTTTGCCTAATATGGCTTGAATATTTTGTACTAGGGTTTGCCAGAAGCGGTTATTGGAAACGTCGGTGACCGAGGTGGTGGAGTTGTTGGACGCGCTGCCGCCGCTAGATGCGCCGCCGCTCGCGCTACCGGCGCCAGCGGTGGCGATTTGGGTAGCGATGCTGACGTTGCTGGTGGTATCCCGCGACATATTGAGATAATTCACCTTATAAATTTTCAGGTAGGGCTTATCTTGCCTGACGACCAAATTGGGGCCGTCCACGGTATAGCGTAGATCCACTTGATTGGCGATGCGCGCCAGCAATTGCGGCAGCGTTTGATGAATGGCGTTGAGCGTGACGGCCCCCTGAATACCGGGGTCGATATCCACATTGAGCTTGGCATCGCGCGCCAGGGCGAACAGCAGCTCTTTGACCGGCACATCGTTGACCACCACACTGTAGGTTTCCATTTTGGGGCGGGGTTCCGGCGGCGGCAGGACAGTGGTTTGCTTGACGGGTGGCGGGATGCGTCCCGGCGGCGCGGGTCGCTTCAGCAGATGGGCGGGAGAGGGCGCGATGGGCTGCGTGCCGCAGCCGGAGAGCAATAGAGCGCCGGCCGCGCATAACCAGAAGAGCACACGATTTTTCATGGGCAAAAGTATAGGGGATTTTACCCGCAAGCAGAAAAAATTTTGACGGATTTCCCTATATGCATTAGTCATATAGGCAATTTTTCTAATTAGCGTTCTGTGGATTTTTTACGGGGGAGCGAACGGTCGCGAAGGGCAAGAGAATGCCATTAGTGTGGAGTTCGTCGCGGATGCCCTGCACCGTGCGTAGCGCGGGCAGATTGGCTTGGTAAGCCGGCGGTAGCCGGGTGCGCGCTGCTTTGGCGGCGGCGGTCGTGGCAAAGTCGCCATAGACGAAACTGAACGCGGGTTTGCCGCTTGCGAGGGTCGGGTAGACATACACGGTGTGACTCGAGAGCACCGTTTTGATGCGCTTGAGGGTGTTCCAGGCGATGACCTCGTTCGTGCCGTATTCCATCATCAGTTGGATGGTGTGATGGCCGGGCGGCGTGTGCGTCAGCCAGCCGTGGGTGGCGGCCAGCGTTTGCCGCCACGCGGCGCGGAGGGTTTGCGTACCGGACGCGCCGCCGGCGCGTTCCGTTACCGGCGCGTTCGCCTTTGGGGGTATGGTCGTTGGGCGTGGGGTAGTTGGCTTCGCCGTGGGGGGGCGCGGTGGCGTTGCTTGCATGGCCACGGTCGGCGTTATCGCGAGGGGGTATTGTGGCTTCGCCGGCGGGGCGTGCGGGATGGACGCGGCGAGTTGATTTGCCACCGCGGTATTGTGCGCCGGGGCGGTTTTAGCGGCCGCCGCCGACCGCGGGTTGCTGGCGACCATGGTTTCTCCGGTAACGGCGGCGGGCGAGACGCCGCCCGGCCGGGCCATCCAGCCGGGCAGGATCACGTAGCCGGCGCCGGCACCGACGGCAGCGGTGGCGACCAGCAATACGGCGGTAACGGTGGCACGGGAGGCGCCCGCCTTGAAGCCGCTGTCACGGATCGCGGCGCTGACATGCGTCGCCCTGACTTGATGGATGTTCTCGGAAAATGCCGCCAGCAGCGCCTTGTCGGCCAATATGTTAATGCGGCGGATCAGTCCGCGGGAGGCGCGGGCAATGCGGTGAACGGCTGTTGGCGTGAAGACGTCGGGGCCGCGGTAACCCACGGCGCGCATGCGGAACATGAGGTAATTCTGGATATCTGGCCTGACAAGAGGGGACAGGTGGAAATTATGGGTGATGCGCTCCCGGATCTGGCGAGTTTGGGGAAGATCGAGGTGCGCGTCCAATTCCGGTTGACCGAATAGAACGATTTGCAGCAGTTTGTGGGTGCTGGTTTCCAGGTTGGATAGCAGGCGGATTTCCTCCAGGCTTTCGATCGGCATCGCCTGCGCTTCGTCGATGAACACAACCACCTGGCGGCCGGCGGCGTGCTTTTCGATGAGGCGGCTTTGTAGTTCGCGGACGATTAGGGTCGTGCGCTGGCCGGTGAGCGGAATACCCAGGTCCGCGGCGACAGCATAGAGAATCTCGTCCCGGCTTAGGCTGGGATTGGCGATGTAAATGGTCTCGATGTTGGGGGACAGGCAGCTTTCCAACATTCGGGACAGCATGGTTTTACCGCTGCCGACTTCGCCGACGACCTTGACGATGCCCTCGCCATTGGCGACAGCGTAGTGCAGGGCGTCGAGAATGGCGCCGCGGTTGCCGCCGCTGTAAAACAAATCCAGGTTTGGCGTGATTTTGAATGGGGCGTCGTCAAGCCCGAAGAAGTCCTTGTACATAAACGGTTAACGTTCCTTTCCGCAAGCGGCGGCGCCGCTATCCGATGCAGTTGAGATAGGCGTCTTCCACGCTATCGGCGCCGAAATGGCGGCGGCATGCCTCTGGGGCGCCGACAAACCGCAGTACGCCATGATGCAGAATCGCCATGCGGTCGCACAATTGCTCTACGTCGGAGAGCGTGTGGGTGCTGAAAAATAGGGCGCCGCCTTCCGCTCGGTGCTGCAGCAAGCGCTGTTTGACCAGGGCGCGCGCTTTCGGATCCAGTCCGCTGAACGGCTCGTCCAGCACCAGCAATGGCTTGCGGCTCAAGAACGCGGCGGCAAGCCCAAGCTTTTGCGTCATTCCCTTGGAGTAAATGCGCACCGGCTGGCGTAACGCGGCGGATTCTAAGTCCAGCGCGGTAAACATGGTCTTCGCTTCCTCCACGGCGTAAGGCCGGCCGTGCAGGCGCAGCATGTAGTGCAGGAATTCTGCGCCGGTGAGGTAATAAGGCGGCGCGAAGCGTTCCGGCAGAAAGGCCAGCGGGCGGCGCGCCGCGGTGTGCCGGTGATTGGCGCCGAAAATTTCAATGGCGCCGCCGTCGATGGCGCACAAGTCAAGCAGCGAGCGAATCAAGGTGGTTTTGCCCGCGCCGTTCATCCCCGCCAGGCCAAACGCTTCATTGGCCTGTATCGTCAGTTCGATGTTGGATAACACCGGGGTTTGCGTGAACCCCTTGCGGACATGGTGAAACGAGAGAGCGGCGGACATCGATGGCAACGGGCTCCGGCGAGCGGATGGACAGTCGCTAATTTATCACCAAAGCCAAGCGCCGGGGAAGGCGTTGTCGTCGCGCCTTGGCTATAATGGCGCGATGGATGGCTATTCCGCATATCGTTATTACCTGGGGTGCCGTGGCTGGGAGGGCGCACCGTGGGCGACGGCGTTTTACCCCGCCGATTTACCCTCGGATTGGCGTCTGAGCTACTACGGCAACTTTTTTACGTGCGTTTATTTATCCTATGCGCAGTGGGGATTGCGCGAAATGACGGTGCTTGATCGCTGGGTGGCGGAAGAGACGGATCCCGCCTTCCGCTTCGTGCTGGAGGGCAATCCTCGGGGAGAAACCGTGGAGGACCGGAAGCGGATGGAACGGTTGACGCCCCGCGTGGGAATGGTCGCCGGGGCGGGCGATGGCGGGGAGCGGTTGCTGCGGCTCACGGGGACGGTCGATGTCGCCGTGCTGGCGCGGCGGCTCCAGGCGCTGCCCGAATCCGCCGAACCGTGGTACCTGATCGGCGACGATCCGGCGCAGCTTGATCCGGTGCGCCACTTGCTGGAGGCGCTGGGCGGCTAGGCTGTTGCAATCGTGCGCGGCTAGATTAGAATATAGCGCTTTGCCGAAAGCCGCCAGGTCCACCATGCTGTCCGACGCGTTGGTCGAAATTAACCGGTTGAATTTTTCCTATAACCGGCGTCCCGTTATCCAGGAGATGGATTTGTCCATTCCCCGTGGGAAGGTGGTGGCCATCATGGGCGGCAGCGGCAGCGGTAAAACGACTTTGCTGCGGTTGATCGGCGGCCAGCTGAAACCTTCCGCCGGCACGGTCACGGTGGATGGCAAGGTGGTTAATCGACTGAACCATAAAGCACTGTACGCGTTACGCCGCCGGATGGGGATGTTGTTCCAATTCGGTGCGCTGTACACCGATCTGTCGGTGTACGGTAACGTGGCGTTTCCTTTGCGCGAACATACCGGCTTGCCGGAGAACATGATCCGCGACCTAGTGTTGCTTAAGCTCAATGCCGTCGGTTTGCGCGGCGCGCATGACTTGATGCCGGCCGATTTGTCCGGCGGCATGGCGCGGCGGGTGGCGCTGGCGCGGGCGATTGCTTTGGACCCGATGTTGATTATGTACGACGAGCCGTTTACCGGACTCGACCCGATTTCCCTGGGAGTGACCGGTAATTTGATCCGCCGTTTGAATGACGCGCTGGGCGCGACGTCCATCATGGTAACCCATGATGTGCAAGAGTCGCTGCAAATCGTCGATTACATTTATTTCGTTTCCGACGGGCGGATCGTGGCGCAGGGAACGCCGGATGAAATCCGCGATTCGACTTCGTTGTTCGTTCATCAGTTTGTTTATGGCGAGATCGATGGGCCGGTTCCGTTTCATTATCCGGCCGAACCGCTGGCCGCCGATATGGGATTGGGCCGCTGATTATGGGTGCGCGCGCGATCGATTGGCTTCGCGGGCTGGGCGGCTATGCGATTGGCGCCATGCTTCGGCTGGGCTATGCGACCCGGCTGCTCTTGCTGACGCTGGCGTTTTCCGGCGAAAGCTTCCGCCGCGTCCGCATGGTAATCAAGGAAATGTACGCCATTGGCGTGCTATCGTTACTGATCATCCTGATTTCTGGCTTATTCGTCGGTTTTGTTCTGGGGTTGCAGGGGTACAATACCCTGCAACGTTATGGTTCGGAGCAGGCGCTGGGCGTGCTGGTGGCGCTTTCCTTGGTGCGCGAGTTGGGGCCGGTCGTGACCGCGTTGCTGTTCGCTGGTCGGGCCGGTACGGCGATTACCGCGGAAATCGGTCTGATGAAGGCGACCGAGCAATTGTCGGCGATGGAAATGATGGCGGTGGAGCCTATCGCGCGCGTGGTCGCCCCCCGGTTTTGGGCCGGGGTGATTTCCATGCCGCTGCTTGCCGCCTTGTTTAGCGCCATGGGCGTGCTTGGCGGCTATATCGTCGGCGTTCTCTTGCTGGGTGTGGACGATGGTTCCTTCTGGTCGCAAATGCAATCGTCGGTGAGCTTTCATGAAGACGTGCTGAACGGCGTCATCAAAAGCGTGGTGTTTGCGGTGGCGGTCACCGCCATTGCTTTATACGAAGGGTATGACGCCAAGCCGACGGCGGAAGGTGTGTCGCGGGCGACTACTCGAACCGTGGTGGAATCGTCGCTCACCGTGCTGCTGCTGGATTTTATTTTGACCGCGTTGATGTTCGGGGGACAAAGTTGATAGAACGTGCGACTGTGGATATATGGGTAGGGCTCTTCGTCGCCTTGGGGCTTGCCGCCTTGCTATTTCTGGCCATGAAAGTCGGCAACTTGGCGGGTTTTAACGTCACCGACAGTTATACGGTGCATGCCTATTTCGATAATATCGGCGGCCTGACGTTACGGGCGCCGGTAAAAAGCGCCGGCGTGGTGGTGGGCCGTGTGGCGCAGATTAAATTCGACAATCAGCGCTATGAAGCCGATGTGGCGATGAAAATCGACAAGCGCTATACTTTTCCCAAGGATACCAGCGCGAGCATCCTGACTTCCGGCCTGTTGGGCGAGCAGTACGTCGGGCTGGATCCGGGTGGGGACGACGCCATGCTGAAAAATGGCGACGCCATCAAGTTGACCCAATCGGCAGTGGTGCTGGAAAAACTGATCGGCCAATTCCTATTCAGCAAGGCGGCCGACGGGGGCGCTAAAGCCGGTGGCAAGTGATGTTGCGACGAATTTATTTTGAGTGGATGCGAATGGGAGGCAGTGTGAGATGTTACCGAGTGGTGCTGATGGCGTTGGCTATCGCGTTCAGCGTGCGAATGGCCGCTGCCGCCGAAGTGCCGGCGGATGTGCTGGTGAAGCAGGTGTCTCAAGAAGTATTGACGATCGTCAAGAAGGACAAGGATATCCAATCGGGCAACCAGCAGAAAATTTACGGCTTGGTAGAAACCAAAGTGCTGCCGCATTTCGATTTCGCCCGCATGACCCGGCTGGCGGTAGGACGTTATTGGCGGCGGGCGGATACTAATCAGCAGCACCAGTTGGTAGACCAATTTCGTACCCTGCTCGTACGGACTTACTCTTCTTCCCTCTCTAACTACCAAGATCAGAAGATCGAATATAAACCGCTGATCGTGGTGCCGGGGGACACCGAGGTGACAGTGCGCACCCAGGTGATTCAGCGGGGCGGCCCGCCGATCCCGGTGGATTACAGCATGGAGAAAAGGCCAGGCGGCTGGAAAGTGTACGACATCGTGATTGATGGGGTGAGCTTGGTCACTAACTACCGTGCGAGTTTCGCTAGCGAAATCCGTCAGGGCGGCATCAGCGGTCTGATACAGACGCTCGCGAAAAAGAATGCCGCGTTGCCTAACGGCGGCTAAGTCGGAACCAGCCATGACCGAGACGGCGCCCGCTAACATCCTCCACCTGGACGGGCCGGTGATAATGAACAATGTAACCGGCATCCGGCGGCAGGGACTGGATCGCATCGGCCGCGGCGACACCGTGGTGGATTTGGCGGCGGTGACGGAGGTGGATTCTTCCGCCGTTAGCTTGCTGCTGGAATGGTTGCGGGCCGCCCGGCAAAGCGGGCGGACGGTGTGCTTTATCCATTTGCCGGAAAATTTAACGAGTCTCGCGCGGTTGTACGGCGTGTTGGAACTCTTGCCGCCGGTGGTGGAAAACTGAGGTTGTTGCCGCGCGTGCTTTTCCGCCGTTATTCTTTCCCTCTTCCCAACGTTATCCGTGGGACGCGTATGTCGAGTGATTCGTGACGACCGCTATCCGTATTCGCGATGTGCACAAATACTTTGGCCGGCTGCATGTCCTGCGCGGTATCGATCTGGACATCGCGCAAGGGGAGTTCTTCGCGCTGTTGGGGCCCAACGGCGCCGGTAAGACCACGCTAATCAACGCCTTGGCCGGTCTGGTTCGCGCCGACCGAGGCAAGCTGTCGGTGATGGGGAACGATGTCGTCGCCGACTATCGGCGCGCTCGTCGCGCCTTGGGCGTGGTGCCCCAGGAGTTGGTTTACGATCCGTTCTTCACAGTGCGCGAGACCTTGCGCTTTCAGTCCGGCTACTTTGGGCTGAGGAAAAACGACGCCTGGATTGACGAACTGATCGCTAAACTCGGTCTCGAGGACAAGGCCGATACGGATACGCGTAAGTTATCCGGCGGCATGAAACGGCGCGTGCTAGTGGCTCAGGCACTGGTGCACCGCCCCCCCGTCATTGTACTGGATGAACCGACAGCCGGGGTGGATGTGGCGTTGCGCCAGAGCTTGTGGGACTTCATCCGCCAATTGAACCGTGACGGTCATACCATCGTGCTCACCACGCACTATTTGGAGGAAGCGGAGGCCTTGTGTCGGCGGATTGCGATGATGAAGCAAGGACGGATCGTTGCGCTGGACACCACGGACAACTTGTTAGCCGCTCATGGGGCGACCCGCGTGCGGCTCAAGCTGGCGCCGGCGGTACTGCCGGCGGGACTGCGTCCCTTGCTGTGCACCACCGGGGAGGATGGCTTCCGCTTGGCGCTCGATAGTTATCGTGATTTGGAATCGGTATTGGTCGCGATACGCGAGGCGGGGATTGCGCTGGAGGCGGTGGAAGTGACCCATCCGGATTTGGAAGATGTTTTCCTGCAAATGATGGGGGGGCGCTGATGGGTGGCGTCTATACGCTGTTCCTCAAGGAATTGCTGCGTTTCCGTAAGGTTAGCCTGCAAACCGTCATGGCGCCGGTGGTGACGACCTTATTATACCTGTTGATTTTTTCCCAGGTGCTGCAATCCCATGTGCAGGTTTATCCCGGTGTCAGCTATACGGCGTTTCTCGTTCCCGGTCTTGTCATGATGACCATGTTGCAGAACGCGTTCGCCAACTGTTCCTCCAGCTTGATCCAGTCGAAGATGACTGGCAATATCCTATTCATTTTGCTGCCCCCGTTAACGTACTGGGAATTCTTCGCAGCGTTCGTCGCGGCGGCGGTGGTGCGCGGCTTGGTGGTCGGCGTCGGCGTCTATCTCGGTGGGTTGGCCTTTACGCCCGTTCCTTTCGGCCATCCCGGATGGGCGCTGCTATTCGCTTTGCTGGGCTGTGGGATGCTGGGCGCCATCGGTATTGTCGCGTCGTTGTGGGCGGACGATTACGATCGAATGTCGGCGGTACAAAGCTTTTTTATTGTACCGTTGACCTTTTTGAGCGGAGTCTTCTATTCCATCCATTCATTACCGCCGTTCTGGCAGAATTTGTCGCATTTCAACCCTTTTTTCTACTTGATCGACGGTTTTCGTTATGGTTTCTTCGGCGAGTCGGATGTTTCGCCAATGTTTAGCATATTTATTGTGAGCGCCTGCTTTTTGGCATTATCATTGATGACATTGACGCTGTTGAAACGTGGCTATAAATTGCGTGGCTAAGATGTGCGCAAGATACGGAATATAGAGGTTTGTCTATGGTAACGGCTGAACAGATTACGCGTTATATAAAAAATGACCTGCCGTGCGAGTATGTGCAGGTCGAGGGGGACGACGGCGAGCATTTCGCCGCCGTCATCGTGAGCGCCGAATTTCGCGGAAAGAACATGGTGCAACAGCACCAGCGGGTCTATCAGGCGCTTGGCGAGCGGATGGGCGGGGAAATCCACGCCTTATCCATGAAAACCTTCACCCCAGAGGACTGGTCCAATGCGGGTGGTACACGATAAGCGTTTGACCGTGGCGAATACGGACTGATGCCGTGGGGACAGCCTTACTTTCTCCGCTTGCGGCGCAAACCGCTCGGATAATGGCACGGCTGGTTGCCGCGGCGTCAGGCTGAATGGAACTGGCGGGTTAGCGCGCAATATTTAAGGAGTTAACGATGAATCAGGAAGTGTTGGAACGTATTCGCCAAACCGTCACCGAGAATTCGGTGGTGTTGTTTATGAAGGGAACGCCTCAGTTTCCCCAATGCGGTTTTTCCAATGTGGCGGCGCAGGTAATGCAGGCGTGTAATGTCGAATTTGCCGCAGTGAATGTGCTAATGGAGCGGGATGTATTTGAGAATCTCCCTTATTATGCCAACTGGCCGACTTTTCCGCAGCTCTATATCAAGGGCGATCTGATCGGTGGGGTGGATATCATGCGTGAGATGTATGAAAAAGGCGAACTGCAAAAATTACTCGAAGAGGCGCTGAGCGCTTGATTTTTTTATGCCGCCTCCTTCGCTGGAGGCGGAGATTGAAATGGTTGCATGGATAAATTGGTGATTCGGGGCGGCATTCCCCTGGTCGGAGAAGTTCGTGTCTCCGGCGCGAAGAATGCCGCGTTGCCGATTCTTTGCGCGAGTCTGCTGACCGAAGAGCCGCTGAAGATCGGTAATGTGCCGCATCTGCGGGACATCACGACGACCCTTGAGTTGTTGGGACAAATGGGGGTCACCGTGTCGGTGGATGAAAAGATGCGCGTGGAATTGTGCGCAGCCCATCTTTCCCGTCTGGTGGCGCCTTACGATCTGGTAAAGACCATGCGGGCCTCGATTCTCGTGCTCGGGCCGCTGGTGGCGCGTTTCGGCGAGGCCAGCGTGTCGTTGCCTGGTGGCTGCGCGATCGGCATGCGGCCGGTTGACCTGCATATTAAGGGGTTACAGGCGATGGGCGCGGAGATCGACATAGAGCACGGTTATGTCGTGGCGCGCGCCGAACGCCTTAAGGGTGCGCGGATATTCATGGACTTGGTGACGGTGACCGGCACCGAAAATCTGATGATGGCGGCGGTGTTGGCGGAGGGTGAGACGGTGCTGGAAAATGCCGCCCGCGAGCCGGAGGTGGTTGATCTGGCGGAATGCCTGAACGCCATGGGCGCCCATATTGAAGGCGCCGGCAGCGATGTGGTGACTATCCGCGGGGTGGAGCGGCTGCACGGCGCGAGCTATCGGGTGATGCCGGACCGCATTGAAGCCGGCACGTACTTGGCGGCGGCGGTCAGCACTGGCGGCAAGATCAAGCTGCGGGGGGTGCGCCCCGGCATCCTCGACGCCGTGCTGGAGAAGCTGCGCGATGGCGGCGCGCGGATCGAGACGGGCGCCGATTGGATTGGCCTGGAAGCCGACGGCCCGCTCCGCTCGGTTAACGTGCGCACCGCGCCGTATCCCGCTTTTCCCACGGACATGCAAGCGCAATTTATGGCGATGAACTGCGTGGCGCAAGGCACGGCGACGATGACCGAGACTATTTTCGAGAATCGCTTCATGCACGTGCAGGAATTGCGGCGGCTGGGCGCGAATATCGAGGTGGAGGGCAATACCGCCGTGGTGCGCGGCGTGGCGCGACTACAGGGCGCGACACTCATGGCGACCGACCTGCGGGCTTCCGCCAGCCTGATTGTCGGTGGACTGGTGGCCCACGGAGAAACCGTGGTGGACCGGATCTATCATGTGGATCGCGGTTACGAATGCGTCGAGGAAAAATTATCTCAGTTGGGCGCGCGTATTCGCCGCGCCCATTAACCGAATAGTCACGGAATCGCAAATGAGCGGGATCACCATCGCCCTGTCGAAAGGGAGAATTTTCGAGGAAACCACGCCGCTGCTGGCAGCCGCCGGCATCCAGTGCCTGGAAGATCCAGAGGTGTCGCGCAAGCTGATTCTTGGCACCAACCGTCCGGACGTGCGGCTGATTATCGTGCGCGCCGCCGATGTGCCGACTTATGTGCAATATGGCGCCGCCGATTTGGGCATTACCGGAAAGGATGTGCTCCATGAACATGGCGGCGGCGGGCTGTACCAGCCGCTGGACTTGTGTATTGCTCGTTGCCGCATGATGGTGGCGGTGCCTGACGGTTTCGATTACGAGGCTTCGGTGCGTCAGGGGGCGCGGCTGCGGGTTGCCACCAAATACCTGAAGACGGCGCGGGAACATTTCGCGCGTAAGGGCGTACACGTGGATTTAATCAAACTCTACGGCTCGATGGAGTTGGCGCCCTTGGTCGGATTGGCCGATGCCATTGTCGATCTGGTGAGCAGCGGTAATACGCTGCGCGCCAATCAACTGACGGCGGTGGAGGAAATTATGCTGGTCAGTTCGCGGCTAGTGGTCAATCCAGCGGCGCTAAAGCTGAAACGCGAGCAAATCCGCCCGATGATCGACACGTTCGGTCGCGCGGTTGCCACGCGGGAAATGGCCTTGGCCGGTTAACTTCTGTAAAATTTCAACGATTCGCTAAGCGCTAAGTATTCAAGTTATGTTGACGATTAAACGTTTTGATTCCAGCCAACCCGGTTTTAGCGCCGCGCTCGATCGCCTGCTGGCGTTCGAGGGCGCGCAGGATGCCCGCATCGATGCGGTGGTGGCGGAAATTCTGCGTGCAGTGAAAAGCCGGGGTGACGACGCGGTGTTGGAATACACGCGCCGTTTCGACCAGCTCGACGCCGCCGCCATGACGCAATTGGAATTACCGGCGGCACGCCTAACCGAAGCGCTGGCGCGATTGCCCGCCGCCGAACGCGATGCACTGGAGCAGGCGGCGCATCGGGTACGGGTGTATCACGAGAAGCAAACCGCTGCTTCATGGCGTTATACCGAGGCGGATGGAACGGTGCTCGGCCAGCAAGTCACTCCCCTCGATCGGGTGGGACTATACGTGCCGGGCGGCAAGGCGGCCTATCCGTCGTCGGTGCTGATGAACGCGATTCCCGCGAAGGTGGCGGGTGTGGGCGAATTGGTCATGGTGGTGCCGACGCCGGGCGGCCGGGTCAATGAACTGGTGCTGGCTGCTGCCGCGGTTTGCGGCGTTGACCGCGTGTTCACCATCGGCGGCGCGCAAGCGGTGGGAGCGCTGGCGTATGGCACTGCAACGATTCCTCCCGTGGATAAAATCGTCGGTCCCGGTAATGCTTACGTAGCGGCGGCTAAGCGCCGGGTATTCGGCGTGGTGGGGATCGATATGGTGGCCGGGCCGTCGGAAATTCTGATTATTTGCGATGGCGGCACCGATCCCGAATGGATTGCCATGGATCTATTCTCCCAAGCGGAGCACGACGAATTGGCCCAGTCCATTTTGTTGACGCCGGATGCTGCTTTTCTCGACGCCGTCGCTGGCGCGATGGAGCGGTTGCTGGCCGGTATGCCGCGCCGCGAGATTATTCGCGCCGCGCTGGAACATCGCGGCGCCTTGGTTAAGGTGGCCGATATCGACGAAGCGATCACACTGGCCAATCGTATCGCGCCGGAACACTTGGAGTTGTCCGTGGCCGATCCCGAACGCTGGCTGGATCAGATTAAACATGCCGGCGCGGTTTTCATGGGGCGCACCACCTGCGAATCCCTTGGCGACTACTGCGCCGGTCCGAACCACGTGCTGCCGACTTCACGCACCGCACGGTTTTCCTCGCCCCTGGGCGTGTACGATTTCCAGAAGCGCTCCAGTCTGATTATGGTGTCCCAGGCTGGCGCGGATCGCTTGGGCCATATCGCCGCGACGCTTGCCTACGGCGAAGGATTGCAGGCCCACGCCCGTTCCGCCGAATATCGCATACGCTGAGCCGCAGGGTGCCGTGGTGAACCGTTATTGGAGCGCCGTCGTTCATGACCTGACGCCCTATACCCCGGGCGAGCAGCCGCAGTGCGCCAACCTGGTCAAGCTCAACACCAACGAGAATCCCTATGGCCCCAGTCCGCGGGTGTTAGCGGCGCTGCGCGGCGAAATCGCCGATACCTTGCGGCTCTATCCGGATCCCGATGGCGGCCGGTTTAAGGCGTCCATTGCCGATTTTCATGGGGTGGCGGCGTCCCAGGTGTTTGTCGGCAACGGTTCCGACGAAGTGCTGGGGCATATCTTCCAGGCCTTGCTCAAGCACGACGCGCCGGTGCTGTTCCCGGATATCACCTACAGTTTTTATCCGGTGTATTGCCGACTGTACGGCATTGCGTTCCGGCAGCCGCCGCTGACCGAGACGTTCGAAATTCGTATTGACGATTATTTTCAGTCTAACGGGGGAATTGTTTTTCCCAATCCCAACGCGCCAACGGGCCGGGCGTTGCCTTTAACCGAAATTGAGCGCCTGTTGCAGGCGAATACCGAGTCGGTGGTGGTGATTGACGAAGCGTATGTGGATTTCGGTGGTGAGTCGGCCGTGAGGCTGGTGAACCGCTATCCTCAATTGCTGGTAGTGCATACGCTGTCGAAATCCCGCTCTCTCGCAGGGCTGCGGGTAGGATACGCCATCGGTCACGAGGCGCTGATCGAAGCGCTGACGCGGGTCAAGGACAGTTTCAATTCCTACCCGTTGGACCGCCTTGCCATCGCTGGCGCGGGCGCCGCGATGGCGGATCGCGCCTACTTCGCGGAAACTTGTCGCCGCGTCGTTGCCGCCCGCGCCACGCTGACGGCCGCGCTTGCGGCGTTGGATTTTACCGTGTTGCCTTCCGCCGCCAATTTCGTTTTTGCCCGCCATGGTCGGGAAGGCGGCGCCGAACTGGCCGCGGCATTGCGGGAGCGCGGTATTATCGTGCGTCATTTCAAGGAGCCGTCCCGTATTGCGCCGTTTTTGCGCATCACGGTTGGAACGGACGCGCAGTGTACGGCATTGGCCGAAGTGTTGCGGGAAATCCTAGCCTAATGTGCCCGCGTGTCGCCCATGCGGCGCTTTGACCCCTTGCCGGGGTGGGTTAGAATAGGAAAAAATTTCATCGGGTTATCCCATGCGCAGTTCTCAAGTTAATCGTGATACTCTGGAAACCCAGGTGCGCGTTTCCCTCAACCTAGACGGTGGTGGCAAAGCCACGCTGGAAAGCGGGATTCCTTTTCTCGACCACATGCTGGAGCAGATCGCCCGCCATGGGTTGATCGATTTAGATATTAGCGCGCGTGGCGACCTTCATGTCGATGCGCACCACACGGTTGAGGATATCGGCATCACCTTGGGGCAAGCGTTTGCCCAGGCGGCGGGGGATAAACGGGGTGTCCGCCGCTATGGTTCCGCCGATGTGCCGTTGGACGAAGCGCTGTCGCGGGTGGTGTTGGATCTGTCCGGCCGTCCTGGACTGGTGTTCGCGGTGGATTTTAGCCGCGCCCGTGTCGGTGAATTCGATGTGGACCTGGTGCGTGAGTTTTTTCAAGGATTCGTCAACCATGCGCAGGTGACGCTGCACATCGATAATGTGCGCGGGGCGAATGCGCACCATCAGGCGGAGACTATTTTTAAGGCGTTTGGCCGTGCGCTGCGCATGGCGGTGGAAGCCGATCCGCGTCTTGACGGTGCCGTGGCGTCCACCAAAGGTTGTTTATAGTATCGGGAAGTTGCAGTGGTGAATATCGCGGTAGTTGATTATGGTATGGGTAACTTGCGCTCGGTGGCGAAGGCCTTGGAGCATGTGGCGCCGGGGGGAAAGATCGTCGTCACCAGCGATCCCGAGGTGGTGGCGCGGGCGCAGCGGGTGGTATTCCCCGGCGTTGGCGCCATGGGGGACTGTATTCAGGAACTGGATCAGCGCGGCCTACGCCAAGCGGTGATCGAGGCGGCGGCCAGTAAGCCGTTTCTCGGAATTTGCGTGGGCATGCAGGCGTTGTTCGAGTTTGGCGAGGAGGGTAACGTCGATGGATTGGGTGTGCTTCGCGGCAGGGTGCGCCGTTTTCCCGCGGAAGCGATGATGGACGGCCAGGGAGAAAAACTCAAAGTGCCTCATATCGGCTGGAACGAAGTCCACCCGGTTCTATCTCATCCGCTATGGCGGGATATTCCGCCGGGCGCACGATTTTATTTCGTGCACAGTTATTATGTGGAGCCCGCCGTTCCCGAAATGGTGGCGGCTTTTACGCATTACCCTTTTGCTTTTGCAAGCGCGGTCGCGCGAGATAATCTCTTCGCCGTCCAGTTTCACCCGGAAAAAAGCCAGACGGCTGGGCTGACCCTATTAGGTAATTTTGTCCAATGGGATGGCGCCGTGGGAGAATAGTGGAAAATCTTCCTCATTAACTTTAGCAAGATCGTTAAACCATGCTGATTATTCCTGCGATTGATCTGAAGGACGGTAGCTGCGTGCGGCTCAAGCAAGGGGTGATGGAGAACGCCACGGTATTCTCCGAGGATCCCATCGCCATGGCCAAACATTGGCTGAAACAGGGCGCGAGGCGGTTGCACTTAGTTGATTTAAATGGGGCTTTTGCCGGCAAGCCGGTCAACGATGCGGCCATTCGCGGTATCGTCAATGCCCTGGAAGGTAAGATTCCGGTGCAACTGGGCGGCGGGGTGCGTGATCTCGACACCATCGAGCGCTATTTCGACGACGGCGTAAGCTATGTCATTATCGGCACCGCGGCGGTGAAAAATCCTGGTTTTCTGCGCGATGCGTGCGATGCCTTTCCCGGTCAGATTATTGTCGGGTTGGATGCCAAGGATGGCAAGGTGGCAGTGGAAGGCTGGTCCAAGCTGACCGGCCACGATGTCATCGATCTAGCTAAGAAATTCGAGGATTATGGCATCGAGGCGGTCATTTATACCGATATCGGCCGCGACGGCATGCTGACCGGGGTTAACCTGGATGCTACGCTAACATTGGCGCAGGCGTTGCATATTCCGGTCATCGCCAGCGGCGGCATCACCGACCAGGAAGATGTGCGTAAGCTGTGCGCACTAGAAGCCGAGGGGATTATGGGCGCCATTACCGGGCGCGCCATTTACGAAGGGACACTGAACTTCGCCGAAGCGCAGGCGTTGGCGGATCAATGGGGCGGTGTCGTATGAGGTCGCGGAAGTGGATGGCGAGAGAGGCGAACCATGGGCCTCACTAAACGGATTATCCCGTGTCTTGACGTGGATAAGGGGCGGGTGGTCAAAGGGGTAAATTTCGTCGAGTTGCAAGACGCCGGCGACCCGGTGGAAATCGCTCGCCGCTACGACGAGCAAGGCGCAGACGAACTGACTTTCCTCGATATCACTGCCAGCAGCGACGAGCGGGACATGATCCTTCATGTCGTCGAGGCGGTGGCGGCACAAGTGTTTATCCCGCTGACCGTTGGCGGCGGCGTGCGTTGTGTCGATGACGTGCGGCGGCTGCTGCACGCCGGCGCGGATAAGGTCGGCATGAATACCGCCGCGGTGCAAAATCCTCAGTTAGTGGCCGATGCCGCTAAGCGTTTCGGTTCTCAGTGCATCGTGGTGGCGATCGATGCCAAGGCGGCCGATAGCACAGACGGCGGCTCGCGGTGGCACGTGTTTACGCATGGCGGACGCAAGGACACCGGAATGGACGCTGTCGCCTGGGCACGGCAAGTGGAAGCACTGGGCGCGGGGGAGATTTTGCTCACCAGCATGGACCGCGACGGCACCCGGAAAGGCTTCAATCTCGAATTGACCCGCGCGATTGCCGAGGCGGTGAATATTCCGGTCATCGCCAGCGGCGGCGTCGGCAATTTGGACCACTTGGTGGATGGTGTGCGCAAAGGGCGCGCCGACGCGGTGTTGGCCGCTAGTATTTTTCATTACGGGGAATACACCATTGGCGAAGCCAAACGCTACATGGCGCAGCATGGCATCGAGATGAGAGTGTGATGGAAAACTGGCTGGATACCATTCATTGGACGCCGGACGGTTTAGTGCCGGTCATTGCCCAGGACGCGGGCAGCAACGACGTGTTGATGTTCGCCTGGATGAACCGGGAATCCCTGGAAAAGACGGTGGAAGGCGGTGAAGCGGTCTATTGGTCGCGCTCGCGCAAGAAGCTATGGCACAAGGGCGAGGAATCCGGCCATGTGCAGAAAGTGGTGGAAATCCGTCTCGACTGCGACGAGGATGTTATTTTACTTAAGGTAGAGCAAGCGGGCGACATTGCTTGCCATACTGGCAGGCGGAGCTGTTTCTATCGGAAATTGGAGAACCACCGCTGGGCGGCTGTCGAACCGGTGTTGAAGAATCCGGCGGAGATTTACCGCACATGAACGATATTCTCGACCGCCTGGCGTCCACCATGGAAAGCCGTAAATCGGCCAATCCTCAAGATTCCTATGTGGCCAAGCTTTATCATCAAGGCGTGGACGGAATCCTGAAAAAAATCGGCGAGGAAGCGGCGGAGACCCTTATCGCCGCAAAAAATGGGGACGCGGGCCAAGTCGTCTATGAAATGGCCGACCTGTGGTTTCATTGTCTAGTGCTGCTCGCCCAGCAAGGGCTGGCGCCTAGTCAGGTGCTGGCGGAACTGGCGCGGCGCGAGGGATTATCCGGCCTAGTGGAAAAAGCGGCGCGAGGAGCGGATAATTGAGAAAGCGGGGCTAACGTGAGCGATTGCATTTTCTGTAAAATTGTCGCCGGAGAGATCCCCGGTAATCGGCTGTACGAGGATGACGAGGTGATCGCATTCCACGATATTCACCCCATGGCTCCCGTACATTTTATGATTGTGCCGAAAATCCACGTAGAAAGTCTGGCCCATTGCGGCGCGCGAGAGCAGGCGTTGTTGGGAAAAATCCTGCTGCTGGCGCCGCAGCTTGCCGCCGAGCAGGGGCTGGATACAGGGTTTCGCACCATGATTAACACCGGGCGTGGCGGCGGGCAAGAGATCTTTCATTTGCACGTGCATGTATTCGGCGGCGGCGACCACCTGCCCAAAATGTGATTGGCGAGGAGAAAATGGAAATGGGAAGTTTAAGTATCTGGCATTGGTTGATTGTGTTGATTATCGTTCTCGTGATTTTCGGCACGAAGAAATTACGCAATATCGGCGGTGATTTGGGCGGGGCGGTCAAGAGCTTCAAAGAAGCGATGAACGAGGACGATAAAAGTGCCAATCAACTGGAAGAGTCGGCAGCCGAGACCACCATTGAAGGCGAGGTGAAGGAAAAAACGCACTCTTGATACCGGTGGCTGTCGCGCCGGTATTTGTTGAAGGCGAATCGTAGATGTTTGACATCGGTTTTCCCGAGTTGATGCTAATCGGCATCGTCGCGTTGGTCGTGATCGGTCCGGAACGGCTGCCAAAAGTCGCGCGCACAGCGGGGCTGTTGTTTGGCCGTGCTAGGCGCTATGTTAGCGATATCAAGGGCGAGATCGAAAAGGAAATAAAGCTGGAAGAAGTGCGTACCTTTCAGGAAAAAATGAAGCAAAGCGCCGCTGACGCCAAGCATATGATTATTGAGGAAGTACAGAAAACCAGCGAGCCGGTGAAGGACGCGGCGGCGGAAGCTTCCGCCGCCATCACGGAAATTTCTCGTGGCGTCCGCCAGCCCCCCGCACCGGCCGCACCGGTAAAGAATGCCGAGACTGCTGCCGAGACGCCTCTTTCTCCCTCTCTCCCCAGCGATAACCAAACTGAATAAGTAGGACGGCGTTAGCCAATGAATGCCAAGGAAGAAGCGTCATTTATTACGCATTTGATCGAGCTGCGTAGCCGCCTGGTGCGCGCGTTGGTCGCCATTGGGTTAGTGTTCATCGGTTTTTTTCCTTTTGCTGACCGGCTCTACACGCTGCTTGCCCATCCGTTGCTCGCGGCCTTGCCCAAAGGCGGTCAAATGATCGCCACTGAAGTCACCACGCCGTTCTTCGTCCCGATGAAAGTAGCGCTGGTGGCGGCGTTCCTTGTCGCGTTGCCCTATGTTCTTTACCAGGTTTGGTCGTTTGTCGCGCCGGGTCTCTATCGCAACGAGCGGCGGCTGATTTCTCCCTTGGTCGTGGCGAGTACGGTGTTGTTTTTTTGCGGCATGGCGTTCGCTTATTTCGTGGTATTCCCCATCGTGTTTACCTTCATTACCCACACTGCCCCCCACGGGGTAGCGGTGATGACCGATATCAGCAAATATTTGGATTTCGTGTTGACCTTGTTCCTCGCCTTTGGCATGGCGTTCGAAGTGCCGATTGCAGTCATTCTACTGATTCACTTCGGGGTGGTGACGCCGAAAAAGCTCAAGGAAATGCGTCCCTATATTATTGTCGGGGCGTTTGTGATGGGCGCTATTTTTACGCCACCCGACGTGATGTCTCAAACCATGCTGGCGCTGCCGCTATGGCTGTTGTTTGAAGCGGGGATTTTCGCTTCTCGCTGGGTGGGGCGCGCCGCGACTTCCGGCGCGGCCGATGAGTCGGCCTACGAACCGCCTAGCGGGGAAGAGATGGAGCGCGAGTTGGATGCCATCGACGGTAAACCGGGGGGGAAAGGCGAAGAGGGCGGCGCTTAATCCGTCTTCGGCGGCGCCCCATTTCGCCGGGGGCGATTTTCTAATCCATATTCTTATCCAGCGCCGGTCGTTTGCCGACCCGTAGCGGCAAGTTAATTCGCCGGCCATCGCGCACGACGGTTAGCGTGGCTTCGGCGCCCGGCGCCAGAGCCGCGACGACGTTCAGCATGGTAGAGGAATCCTCAATGGGTTGCTGGTTAATTTTCACCAGGATATCGCCAGGCCGCACGCCCGCTTGATCGGCGGGGCCATTGCGCAGTACGCCGGCGATGAGCGCGCCGCTGGTGCGCGGGAGGTGAAACGATTCCGCTAGCCTGGGAGTGATGTCTTGCGCTTCTACGCCGACCCAGCCGCGGGTCACGCTGCCGTTTTGGATGATTTGCCGCATTACCTGTCGCGCTAGGCTGACCGGGATGGCGAAGCCGATACCGAGGGAACCGCCGCTGCGGGAATAAATCGCGCTGTTAATACCGACCAAATTACCATCGGTATCTACCAAGGCGCCACCCGAGTTTCCCGGATTAATGGCGGCATCGGTTTGAATGAAATTTTCGAAGGTGCTGATACCCAAATGATTGCGTCCCAAGGCGCTGACAATTCCCATGGTGACCGTTTGGCCGACGCCGAACGGGTTGCCGATAGCCAGCACCACATCGCCGACGTGCAGGCGTTTGGAATGGCCGAAGGTGATAGCGGGGAGATTCTTGAGACGAATTTTCAGCACCGCCAAATCGGTATCGGGATCGCTGCCGACGACGTGCGCGCTGGCATGCCGTCCATCCGCCAGGGAAACCTCGATCTCGTCGGCGGAGGCGACCACGTGGTGATTGGTGAGAATGTAGCCGTCGGGACTGACAATGACGCCCGAGCCGAGGCTGGAAACTCGTTTCGGCCGGCTGTTATTGAATAAATTACCGAAAAAGCGGCGGAAAAACGGGTCGTTGAGCAACGGATTGAGGGGCGCGCGGATTTCCTTGCTGGTAAAAACGTAGACGACCGACGGCATTGCTTTTTGCGCCGCGTGGCGGTAGGAAACCACGGGGGCCGCGGCGCCCGCGACGGGGCGGCTTTCCCGGACGGTGACTTGAGCGCTGCGCCAGGGCAGCAACGTGGGTTTGAATAGCGCGATGACAAAGAGAACGGCGAGACTCACGGTGGCGGTCTGTGCGAAAATTAACCAAAGTCTACGCATTATCGGGGTCTTTCATGTGGCTAGCTGAGTTGGAAAAGTATACCGGACAATTGCTTGCGGTTGACCGCTACCGGGATTATTGCCCCAACGGTTTGCAGGTGGGGGGGCGGCCGCAAGTGCGCAAGCTGGTGACTGGCGTGACGGCCAGCCTAGCGCTGCTGGAGGCGGCGTTGGACGAGGGAGCGGACGCGGTATTGGTGCATCATGGTTATTTTTGGCGTAACGAGGACAGCCGGGTTGTGGGCGTCAAACGCAAGCGGCTGGCATTTTTACTGCGTCACGAGCTCAACTTGCTGGCCTATCATTTGCCGCTGGATGCGCATCCGTCCCTGGGCAACAATGCCCAACTCGCCGCCCGGCTGGGATTGGAGGTCGCCGGCTGGTTCGGCGAACAGAATATCGCGGCGCACGGCGCGCTATCCCGCCCCATGCCGCTCGATGCATTCGTCGCCCACGTCGCTGGCGCGATGCAGCGGCAGCCGTTGGTGATTGCCGGCGATTCCCGCGAGGTGCGCCGGATCGCCTGGTGCAGCGGTGGCGCGCAAGGGTATTTCGAGGAAGCCGTCCAGCTTGGCGTGGATGTTTTTCTCACCGGAGAAGTTTCCGAGCCCAACACCCATCTTGCCAGAGAGACCGGCGTCGCTTTTATTTCCGCCGGCCATCACGCCACGGAGCGTTATGGCGTGCAGGCGTTGGGCGATCATTTAGCCCAGCATTTCGGCTTAAGTCACTGCTACGCGGATATTCCGAATCCGGTTTAAAGTTTTTCCCATTTTGGTGAACTTGCCGACACTTTTCATTGTCACATGAAAATGTGATTTCCATCCTAATGAAAGGGTTTTATCTGTTTCTTGGAACGGGACTAAGTTTTATGGGAAGACTTAAATTCGGAGAAAAAATCGAGTACAATGTCTAAATTTTATCGTTGGTCTACAGTGGGGGATTTTGATTATGAAAGATAGTGGGATCGATCGGGGGAAGCGGCGGTTTTTAGTCGCCGCAACTTCCGTTGTCGGGGGGGTGGCGACGGCTGCGCTAGCTACTCCCTTTGTCATGAGCATGTTGCCCAGTGAGCGCGCCAAGGCCGCTGGGGCGCCGGTCAAGGCCGATATCAGCAAGCTGGAGCCGGGCATGGAAATGACCGTGACCTGGCGCGGCAAGCCGGTGTGGGTAGTAAACCGCACCAAGGAAATGCTTGCCAGGCTCGGCGACCATAACGACAAGCTCCTCGATCCGAACTCGAACGAGCCGCAACAACCCCCTTACTGTAAAAACGCCACGCGCTCCATCAAGCCGGAATACATGGTCGCCGTTGGAATTTGCACCCATCTCGGATGCGTGCCGACCTACCGTCCCGAAATGAACGCGCCAGACCTTCCCGCGCATTGGCCCGGCGGTTACCTGTGTCCTTGTCATGGCTCTCTCTACGATTTGGCCTGTCGCGTGTACAAGGATGTGCCGGCGCCGCTGAACCTGGTCATTCCCCCTCATAAATACCTGACCGACACCATGCTGCTGATCGGCGAAGATAGCAAGGGAGCCTAACTGACATGAGTATAATGAAGAACGCCATGGGCTGGATCGATGACCGTTTTCCACTCACGGCCACCTGGAAAGCACACTTAACCGAATACTACGCGCCGAAAAATTTCAATTTCTGGTACTTCTTCGGATCGCTTGCCTTGCTGGTGCTGGTCATGCAGATCGTCACCGGTATTTTCCTCGCGATGAACTACAAGCCGGACGCTCACCTGGCGTTCGCCTCGGTGGAATACATCATGCGCGACGTGAAGTGGGGTTGGCTGATCCGCTACATGCATTCCGTCGGCGCGTCGATGTTCTTTATCGTGGTCTACTTGCATATGTTTCGCGGCCTCATCTACGGTTCCTACCGCAAGCCGCGCGAGCTGGTGTGGATACTCGGCGTATTGATCTACTTAGCGCTGATGGCCGAAGCCTTTATGGGCTATCTGCTGCCGTGGGGGCAAATGTCCTACTGGGGCGCCCAAGTCATCATTTCCCTGTTCGGCGCGATTCCGGTGATCGGCAATGGCCTGTCTACTTGGATCCGCGGCGATTTCGTGGTATCCGATGCCACCCTGAATCGCTTCTTCGCCTTCCACGTGGTCGCGGTGCCGCTGATTCTACTGGCATTGGCGGTCGTGCACCTCATCGCCTTGCACGAGGTCGGTTCCAACAACCCGGACGGCATCGAAATCAAGAAAAACAAGGATCCGAAGACCGGTATTCCCTTGGATGGCATTCCTTTCCACCCGTACTACACGGTGAAGGATATCGTCGGGGTGATCGTGTTTCTCATGGTATTTTTCGCCATCGTCTTCTTCCTTCCCAAAATGGGCGGCTATTTTCTTGAAACCAACAACTTTATTCCCGCCAATCCGATGAAAACGCCGCCGCATATCTCGCCGTTATGGTATTTCACGCCGTTCTACGCGATTCTACGCGCCGTGCCTGACAAATTCGGCGGTGTGCTGACCATGGGGGCGTCGATCGTGGTGATGTTCTTCTTGCCTTGGCTGGATCGCGCCAAGGTCAAATCCATCCGCTACCGTGGCTGGCTCTACAAGACGATATTGGCCCTATTCGTCATCAGCTTCTTCGGCTTGGGTTACTTAGGCATGCAGGAACCAACGCCTATACACACCTTGCTGGCGCGCATCTTCGGCCTGATCTATTTTGGCTTCTTCCTGCTGATGCCGATCTACACCAAGCTCGATAAGACAAAACCAGAACCGGAAAGGGTGACAGGCTAATGAAAACGCGCATGATGAAAAAACTGTTACTAGTGCTGCTGCTGACTCCCTTCTTTATGGCGCAGGCAGGCGCCGAAGGGGTGCATCTCGACAAAGCCCATTACGATCTGAACAACCAGGCGTCGCTCCAGCGTGGTGCGAAAATCTTTACCAATTACTGCCTGAGTTGCCATAGCGCATCCGCCATGCGCTATAACGTGCTGGAACGCATCGGGCTAACCGCCAAGCAGATCAAAGACAACCTGATGTTCACGACGAAAAATATCGGTAAGCCGATGCATGTTGCGATGCGCCCGGCGGATGGCGCGAAGTGGTTCGGCGTGGCGCCTCCCGATTTGTCGCTGATTGCCCGTGCCCGCGGTGCCGACTGGCTGTACACTTATCTGCGTACCTTTTACCGCGATCCCAGCCGTCCTACCGGATGGAACAACCTGGTATTCGACAAGGTGGCGATGCCAAACGTGCTTTACCAATTGCAAGGGATTCAACAGTTGCAAAAGGAGGAAGTGACGGATGCCAGCGGCAATAAGCACGAAGTCGAAAAGCTGGTGCTGGTCAAGACCGGAAAGTTAAGCCCCGACGAATATAATCGGGAGGTGAGCGACTTGGTTAACTACCTGGTGTACATGGGAGAGCCGGATAAACTGCTGCGGATGAAAATAGGCGTATATGTCCTGTTGTTCCTCGCCTTCTTCCTCGTGGTAGCATACGCCCTTAAGAAGGAATACTGGAAAGACGTGCATTAAGTCGCTGCGTTTGCGTCGGTCGATCCCAGCCAGCGGGAAATTTCGCTGGCTGGGATAATTTTTTGAAATGTATGAGAAAATTCAATAATATTCGCAATATCCCCCTGGCATCTGGTAACATTCCAGTTATGTATTGCATCACCCTCTTCGGACCCATCTATTCTATTATTCATGTCTACTTCCAGCAGTAAAAAGCCTATGATGACTCTCTACTCCGGCACGACGTGCCCTTATAGCCAGCGTTGTCGTATCGTATTGCACGAAAAAGGGATGGATTTCCAGATCATCGATACCGATTTAGACAATATGCCGGAAGACCTGGCGGTGATTTCCACCTATGGTAACGTGCCGGTATTGATCGAACGCGATCTGGTGCTGCACGAATCCAATATCATTAACGAATATATCGACGAGCGTTTCCCCCACCCCCAACTGATGCCGCCGGATCCAGTCATGCGCGCGCGCGCGCGCTTATTTCTGCACCGCTTCGAGCACGAACTATTCAGCCAAGTGAGCGCGCTGGAGAACGGCGCGCAAAAAGCCGCCGAAAAAGCCCGCGCCCAAGTACGGGACAACCTGGCCCAATTGGTACCGATTGTCAGTCGCCACCATTATCTGCTGGGAGATGAATTCTCCATGCTAGACGTGGCGTTAGCGCCCTTGTTGTGGCGCTTGGAGCACTATGGTGTTCAACTGCCGAAGCAAGCGGCGCCGGTGCTCAAATATGCGGAGCGCCTATTTAGCCGTCCCGCCTTTGTCGAGGCGCTGACCGCGTCCGAGAAAGTCATGCGCAAGTGAGCGTCCCGTCCACCAAGCCGTATTTAATCCGCGCCATTTACCAATGGTGCGGCGACCATGGGTTTACTCCCCATCTAGCGGTGCAGGTGGATGACTCAACCCAGGTGCCGGTGGAGCACGTTCAGGATGGCCAGATCGTCCTCAATATCGGCGCATCGGCGACGCCAAACCTGGCAATCGGCAACGACCTGATCGAATTTACGGCGCGCTTCAATGGGGTGTCGCAGCAAATCCGGGTGCCGGTGGGTGCGGTGGTTGGCGTCTATGGCCGCGAGAACGGCGAAGGGCTGTTCTTCGCAGCGGAAAACCCGCCACCGGAAACCATCGGCGACGGGAAAACGGATCACTCCAGCGGTGGTCCTAAAACACCACCGCGCGGCAAGCCGCGGCTGACGGTCATTAAATAGTCCGTCGTTTGTCGGCAGCGTAGGAAACCCCTATAATTCGCCGCAAGCCGGCATAGCTCAGTTGGTAGAGCAGCTGATTTGTAATCAGAAGGTCATGGGTTCGACTCCTATTGCCGGCACCACACACCCAAGGGAGAGACCGCATCTCGCCCTCATGCGTTTTTTCCAACCCATCAAAACAGCTACCGCGACGCGCGAGGATAGCTTCGCGTTCTGCCAGAAAAACGCGGATTTTCCACTGTCGGTGCGATGTGTTCGCGTGGTTCACGGATGCGGTCAGCGCTGGTGTCGCATCACGGGAATACCGGGTCGTCCCGGCGCCAGCCTCCAGGCGGCATCGTACAGCAGGGCCAAGGCGCGTAGCGCTTCGGTCAGGCGCTATTCCCGGTGGGCGGCGTCGCGCGGCGCGCATATTCTGCTAGCTACTCGCTAATAATCGCCGCGCCATTGCGCTGCGGCTATCCGGAAACCGTTCCTTTCCCACGCTACGGGGGGGCTGCGGCTGCCATCAAAATCGGCGGAGCGGGGTCAGCGCTCGCCACCAAGCTATTGTCTGTATGGCTATCGCCGTGCAGGCGCGCCACACGCTATCCAGCGCTTGTGCCGCCACGCTACGGCAGGCGTCGGTAAGATCGGGTGGGATGAAATAGTGCGCAAGAAAGGATTGGCGCGGTGTCTCGCTAAAACGCGCCATGGTCCGATGTGGGCCTTTCGTGGAAGGGCGCGAGGGCGTCCCGGGTGAATGCGGTTGAGAGACGGCGGCAGCCCCCCGCCTCGCGTGGCGCGTTTCCCCCATTGAGGTGCGCTTCGCCTCGTTATAGGAACCGCGGCGAAGCGAGAACCGCCGAATGGATGTCGTGTCCCTCCGTTGGTGTGCGGTGGCGGCGCTACGAGGATTTCACTCGCGTCCAGTGCTTAGCCAAAGCGCGTGCTTGTGAAACCGCGGCGTCCGGCCAGAGTTGTGGGCGGTAGCGTTGGGTGACCCACGGTGCACCTTCACCATGCTGGCCGGGTCAGCGTGATGTGCATAACAATGAAGCGCGAACTGGTGGCTGTCGCTGCATCCGCCGATGCAGTCGAGCGCGTTTAAGGCGAAATTCGAGGGAAACGTTGAGCAAGATGCGCCGCTGACGGTTTGCGCGGGCGTCATGTTAACGAGACAGGGATGGCGGCATTGCCGAGATTGTGGTAAACGTCTCCATTCAACATCTTCTCTGGGCATTTCCTCATGAAAACGCTCATCGTCGATCCCTCCAAGCTATATCAGCGAATGCTGGAGAAAATTTTTCAGGAGTACGGTAGCGAGACCGAGGTGGCGACGGCGGGAGGAGAGGCGCTGCAAGCCATTCGGCAGCAAGATTTCGACATCATCTGCGCGGCGCTCCACTTGCCCGATATGAGCGGCATTGAATTGTGTCAACAGTTGCGCCGCCATGCGGCATGCAGTCATATACCGATTCTCCTGCTGACTTCCTGTGACGATAAAGCGACCCAAGCCGACGGACTAAAGGCGGGTGTGACGGAAATATTCAATAAATCGGAGATGCAGGACGTAGCGGAATACATCAGGGGCTTTTTTGACCATTTTTCCGCTGCTCGCCACATGTCGGGGCGGGTGTTGCTGGTTGAGGATAGTCCGTCGGTGAGCGCGATACTCAAGGCGTATTTTTGCGAGATTGGTCTGGAGGCCGATCATTTTCCCAGCGCGGAACAAGCGCTGGTGGCGTTCGAGAGTCACGACTATGAACTAGTCGTTACCGATGTGCTGTTGGAAGGCGCGATGAGCGGCACGGGGTTGGTACGGCATATCCGCCGGGTCAAGGATAAGAAACGACGGGTGCCGATTCTGGCAATGTCCGGGATGGATGACGCTTCCCGCAAGATCGAACTGCTCCGCGGCGGCGCTAACGATTTCATTAGCAAACCCATTATTCAGGAAGAACTGCTCGCCCGCGCAAAAAACTTAATTGCCAATAAGCAATTATTGGACAAAGTGGAGGCGCAGCACGAGCATTTGAAGCTACTGGCGATGACGGACCAGTTGACCTCGCTCTATAATCGCCATTTTCTGGCCGAGGTGGCGGTCAAGAGCATCAGCGAGGCTTGCCGCCACGGGCACCCGCTTAGCATGATTCTGATCGATCTCGACCATTTCAAGGTGGTTAACGATACCCATGGCCACGGCGTCGGAGATATTGTGCTGGCGGAGACCGCAATGGTGATTAAATCCGCTTGCCGCCGGGAGGACATTCCCGGGCGCTTAGGCGGCGAGGAATTCATTGTGGTGTTACCCCATTGTACGTTGGATAGCGCCCAGGAGAAGGCGGAACGGCTACGCCAGGAGATCGAGGCGCTCACCCCCCATGGTATCGCCGTAACCGCCAGTTTCGGCGTCGCCAGCTTACCGGAGGAGAAAATGTGCGGTTACGAGCAACTATTCTTGGCGGCGGACAAGGCGGTTTACGCGGCGAAGGAAGGCGGTCGCAATCGCGTTGTGGTTGCTACCGCCTAAACTGGATCCGCCGAGCGGCTAAGTAGCGATTATCCCGTTCATCGAATGCGTGCTCGGCAGCGAGAATGCTGGTTAATGTGGTGGGAAAGCCAGCGCAGACTCGCTTTGCATCATGGTTTCGACAATTTCCGCCGGGTGCGGCGGCATCGCGTGCCATAGAAACGGTCGGTTGCGCTTACGGTTTTGGCGCGGCCAGCGCGGCGACCGTGATTACTTTTCGCGTGACCAGTTCCGCCCCGTTCGGCTATGGATATCGACGAACGGAAACGCCACGCTGTGGCGTCTCGCCTCGGGCGCGATAGCCGCTAAGGAACACACGTTTCCGCCGGTATTATCGAAAATGCGCGGGATATGTATCCAGCCGGTTGTATCGCGATGGTCAAGCAATGGCGTTCTACCTCGGATTAGCCAAGTTGCCGCCGGGCGGGGCGGTATCTTCCGTGTCGGCGACGCCCTGGAAAAAATAATGGGAAAGAACGACAACGCCGTAGATTGGCACGGCGAGATTGAGTAGCGGAATTAGGGATAAGCCATAGAGTCCGGCGCTGAGGGCCAGCAAACGGCGGCGGCCGATGCCGGTAAGCCGCGCGTAATCCGCCGGGGCGCAAATGGTGGAACCGACGTCGAACACCATGCTTTGCCGGAACAGGCCGTAGAGCAGCAGATTAAGCGTGACGATGTTGATGAGCGGTACGAACAGCAGCGGCAGCGTCAGTAAAAACAGCAAGCCATAGAGTAGAAAGAGCGCCGTCATTCTGCTGATCGCGTGGAATATATTGCCGAATCCATGGTATGTGCATTGGGGATAATGACGGGCGTGAACGACGGCGACAATACCGGGGGTGAGAAAGCTGGTAATCAATAACGCAACGAGCACCAAGGCGTAAAATCCGACGACCGCGCCAACCACCGACAGCAGCAGGAACAACACCTTCACGACGATGAATACCAGGATGGGCCCGACCAACGGAACGCCCGCGAGCGCCACATCCGCTTGCTGGTTAAGCGACTGGATGGAATAATCGGCACCGCCGGCATGGAAAGTGGTCGTCCACAGCAACCCGGCCAGCCACACCCCAGCGGTAGCGACGATGGCCAAGCCAGCGGCGAGAGGCAACAGCACCCGCAGTAAAATGGGCGGGGAAAAAAAATCGGAGAGACTGGTTTTTAGTAAGGGAGGAAACGATGGCATGGCGCGCCGATGGCGAAAAATTTCCTCCAGTATAGCGGAGATGGACTGAACAGGAGTGTGCCGCCTGTTCGCGGCGGTCTGTTTTTCCTTCCGATTGCCGGTCGGCGGCCAGCTATTTTTCCGGGGATTCTCGTGAGGAAACGCGCTGACAGCCATTACGGTTTACTATAAAAAGATATGGTGGGAAGCGCCGTATCTACCGTCCCGTTGCTGGACGCCGGTCGGGGGCGTGGGACGGCGAACAGGGCAGCCGCGGATTGTCCAGGCCGGGAAATGTTGCGGTATGGTCAAGAAGTTAGTGTTTTAAGCTGGATTTAATCTGAGCTTGCAACACTAACTTGCTGATGTTATTGTTAGTTGTAATAGATTCCATTAGAGGGAAACCATGCAGCAGTGGCACATGCTTAAACGGTTTTATGCTTTTATCATTTTTATGCTGTTGCCGTTGTCCACCTACGCTGTCGGTATGGGCCGAATCACGGTACAGTCGGCATTAGGCGCTCCCTTCCGTGCGGAGATTCCGCTGAAGGATCTGGCGGGCGTCGATGCGTCCACGTTTTCCGCAAAAATGGCCGGGGCGGATGCGTTCAAGCAGGCGGGCATTCCCTACGCGACGGCGCTATATGCGATCCGGTTCAAGGTCGATACGCACCCAGGCGCTACGCCGCGGATTGTATTGACCTCAACCCAGCCGGTTAGCGATCCTTTTCTGAACCTGCTCGTCGAATTGCAATGGCCGTCGGGCCGGTTGCTTCGCGAGTACACCGTGTTGCTCGACCCGCCGGGATATGGCGGCAAGCGCGAAGCGATTGCGCCCGTTGCTTTACCGTCGGCTCGAATGCCTGCCGCCGGGCCAGTGCCGGCGCCGGCAAAGCCGCCTGCGGCCATGACGCCCAGCCGCTATGGCCCGGTGAAACAGGGGGATACGCTGTTTTCCATCGCTAAGCGGCTGAAGCCCACCGGTGCCACCGTAGAACAGATGCTGGCGGCGCTTTACCAGCGGAATCCAGACGCCTTCGCGGGACATAACATGAACCGGTTGATGGCGGGGAAAGTGCTGACCGTTCCTCGCGCGAACGAGGCGGCAGCCATCGGCCGCCAGGACGCGGCGCGGGAAATTAAGCGACAGGCGGCGAATTGGCGCGCTTATCGTGAACGGCTGGCGGCAGCGGCGTCCGCCATAGCGGAAAACAAAGCGGCCAAGCAAACCGCGGCCGGAAAAATTACGCCGGTCGCTAAGCGTGGGGCGGAAGGACAAGAAGCCGCCAGCGACGTGCTTAAATTGTCTCGCGGTGCCACCGCGGGACACGCCGGCGCGGCGGGCGCGGGAGGCACACAAGCGCTGCGGCGACAAATTCAGTCGCTGCAAGAGGACGCCATCGCCAAGGAGAAAACGATCCAGGATGCGAATGCCCGGATCGCCGCGCTGGAAAAAACGATTAAAGACATGCGCCGTCTGTTGACGTTGCGGGGGGAAGCCCTGCCGGCGCAAACCGCGAAGAAGCCTGCGCCCCAGATGGCGCCGAAATTGGCGGCCAAGCCGCGGGCGACGCCTTCTCTGCTTGACCGGATCATGGAGAATCCCACTTACCTTGGCGGCGGCGCGGCGGGCGCGGTATTGATTCTGGCACTGGCGCTGTGGGGTATTGGCAAGGCGCGCCGCAAACGCATGGAGAAATTCGTGCGCGGCGCCGGGACGGAGAGCGATTTGTCCACCAGCGCGGTTATCGGCAAAGCTTCCGGCGGGTCGGTCAATACGGACACTTCTTTTCTCACCGACTTCAGCCAAGCCGGTTTAGGCACCATCGACACGAATGAGGTAGACCCTATCGCCGAGGCCGAAGTGTATATCGCCTACGGTCGTGACGGCCAGGCGGAAGAAATCCTGAAAGAAGCCATGGGGAAAGATCCTCATCGCTACGAAATTCATCTTAAACTGTTGGAAATTTACGCCGCCAGGAAGGAAGCGGAGGCGTTTGAAGCACTAGCGCGAGAGTTGTATACCGCGCTCGATGGCCAGCAAAGTCCGTTATGGGATAAAGCGGCGCAGATGGGGCACGCGCTTGACCCGGAAAATCCGCTGTATCGGCAGGAAACGGCGGAAGAGGATTTGTCCAAGACGTTGATTATCTCTCCCGAAGCGGCGGCCGAAGCGCGGGCGGCGCAAGCGCCTCTCGATGTCGATCTTGGCGAGGCGGCGCAAGAAGAGGACGTGATCGAGGTGGGCGCGGCGTCCGGTGAGCCGGCAGGGCTGAACTTCGTCTTGGACGAGGCGGCGGAGAAAGGTAAAACGGACGAGGAAGAGGCGCAGGCGGCAGAAGCCGAATCCGTGCTCGATATCGATCTGGGCGAGACCGTTGTTCCTTCTCCTGAGGAAGCGCCGCCGCCGACCGTGGATGAGCCTCACGATGTTACCGGCATGGACGATATCATGGAAATGGCGGACCTGGCGGAAGCGCCGATAGAGGACGTCGCGGATCTGAGCGTGCCGCTGGAAATTGATTTAGGAGAGACACAGACCGTGGCTGGCGTGACGGAGGAAGCGCAGGGGGGCGCCTCCGCCGAAGTGGAAGAAAGTCTTGATGCTACCGCGCTAGAGGAAATTCCGTCTGTCGAGGAATCGGCGCCGGACAGCGAGGTTGCCGGGCCGCAAGAGGCAGCACCTGCCGAGATTTCCACCGAAGGTGAAGAAGGCGTCGAAACGGTCACGCTAGAGGAAACGCCGTCTGTCGAGGAATCGGCACCGGACAGCGAGGTTGCCGGACTGCAAGAGGAAGCACCTGCCGAGAGTTCCACCGAAGGTGAAGAAGGCGTCGAAGCGGCCGCGCTAGAGGAAATTCCACCTGTTGAAGAAGCGGCGCTGGACAGTGAGGTCGCCGGGCTGCAAGAGGAAGTGTCCGCCGAGGTTTCCACCGCAACGGAAGAAAGCGCCGAAACGACCACATCGGAGGAAACGCCGTTCGTCGAGGAACCTGCGCCGGGAGCCGCATCCGGCGAAACGGAGGAAATGGCCAAGGCGCCGGAGTTGGACGAAGCGGTAACACCATCCCTTCCGTCTGATGAGGCGGTGGAAGATATCGAGATTACGCCGCTTCCTGGCGGCGAAGAAGAAGACGCAGGCCAAGGCGAGGCGCAGTCGCCGCCGCTGGATTTGGATTTTAACCTGGATGAGCCGGAAGAGGCGGCGTCCGGGCCGCAGTCGCCGCCGCTGGATTTGGCGGGAATCGACTTGGACTTGGAAGCACCACCAGCGGCATCCGAGACGGTAGCGGAAGAAACAACGGAAAGTGCCGCCCCCCACTGGCAGGAATCGGCGACCAAGCTCGATTTGGCGCGTGCTTATATGGAAATGGGTGATAGCGAGGGCGCGCGGGAAATTCTCGACGAGGTGGCGGCGGAAGGCAACGTTAAACAGCGTCAGGACGCCAAGGATTTGCTGGCCCAGTTGTCGTGAACCGTCGTGGCTTGCCAGCGGCGTGTGATCGCCGATGAGCCTGCACCCCGCCACGAAGATATTGTTGTGGTTGAGTCTGGTGCTGGCAATCCCTCAATTTCGGCCAGATGCCCTGCTCGTGCTGACGGGCGCTTTATTGCCGGCGCTTCAGACGACGCCCCGGTTCATTAAGCTGCTGAGGAGAACGCGCTGGCTGTTGCTGTCGCTATTTCTCGTGTATGCGCTGACTACGCCGGGTCACGCCGTCCTGCCAGCATTCGCTTCTTTTAGCCCTACCCGTGAAGGTCTGGTTTCTGGGGGGCTGCAATTATGGCGGTTGGTCTTGATTTTGGCCTCCTTGGCGATGTTGTTCGCCGCCTGCCCCCGGAATTGCCTGTTGACGGGCCTGCTGGTTTTGCTGACGCCGTTGCAATGGTTCGGTTTTCCCGCTAGCCGCTTTGCCGCGCGTATCTGGTTGACGCTCGGTTACGCGGAAAGCGCGCCGCAATTGCGGCTTGCCGAATGGCGGCGAATGTGGGGTCGTGATGCGCTATTGCCGTGGGACGAGGGGCCGGCGGTGATTACCCTGGATATTCCCCGTCTTTCCTGGCGCGACGCCGTGATGCTGGCTATGGTGGCGGCGTTGTTGACGGGAATGATGTGGTTGTGAGGATTGTTCTGGGTTTGGAATACGATGGCAGCTATTTTTGCGGCTGGCAAAGCCAGTCTACGGGCTGCGGGGTGCAAGATGCCTTGGAACGGGCGCTAGGGGAGATCGCTGCCGCGCCGGTGCGGGTCGTTACGGCGGGCCGTACCGATGCCGGCGTTCACGCCACCGCCCAGGTGGTGCATTTCGACGCGCCCGCGGCGCGCCCGGATTCCGCCTGGGTGCGCGGGGTCAATGCGCTGTTGCCGTCGGGCGTGGCAGTGCTATGGGCGAAACCGGCGGCGGCCGATTTTCACGCCCGCTTTAGCGCGCTGAGACGCAGCTATCGTTATCTGCTGTTGAACCACCCGGTGCGTCCGGCGTTGCTCCATGGCAAGGTGGGTTGGTTTCATCAGCCGCTGGCGGTGGAGCGAATGCGCGAAGCTGCCGCACTGCTGCTGGGAAAGCACGATTTCAGCGCCTTCCGCGCGGCCGAATGCCAAGCGAAGTCGCCGGTGCGTGACTTGCGTCAATTAGGGATCGCGCGCCACGGCGACCTAATCGTTTTTGACCTGACCGCTAATGCCTTTCTTCATCATATGGTGCGCAATCTCGTGGGTTGCTTGATTTATGTCGGCAAGGGAAAATACGCACCTGACTGGATTCAAACATTGCTGGAAGGACGTGACCGGACGCGGGCGGCACCGACCTTTGCCGGCGACGGTCTTTATCTGTCCGCGGTCCATTACGATCCGTGCTGGGGCTTGCCTTCCGGCGGCCGTTCCTTTCCCCGCTGGCTGGACGATGGGCGATGAATACCCGCGTTAAAATTTGCGGCATTACGCGTGTCGAGGATATGGTGGTCTGCGCGCGCGCTGGCGCGGATGCGATCGGTCTGGTTTTTTATCCCTCGAGTCCGCGTTGCGTGGACATCGGCCGCGCGCAGGCGATCATCCGCCGCCTGCCCCCCTTCGTGACGCGTGTGGGCTTGTTCGTTGACCCTGCGGTGGAAACGGTGGAAACGGCGCAGGCGGCGCTTCATTTCGATTTATTGCAGTTTCACGGCGACGAGCCGGCGGAATTTTGCAACCGTTTCGGTATTCCCTATCTCAAGGCGGTGCGGGTTCAACCAGGGTTGGATTTGGTACAATACGCTGCGCGCTATCGCCACGCGCAGGGGTTGCTGCTCGACGCCTTCGTCGCGGGCGCGCCTGGTGGCACTGGCCAGACTTTCGACTGGGCGCTGATTCCGCCGGATTTGCCATTGCCGGTGGTGCTATCCGGCGGGTTGACGCCGGATAACGTCGGCGAGGCGATTGAGACGGTAAAGCCGTGGGCGGTGGATGTAAGTAGCGGCGTCGAGGCGGCGAAGGGAATCAAGGATGCGGCGAAGATCGCCGCATTCATGCAAGGAGTACGTAATGCAAGGGTATGATTTGCCGGATGAGTTGGGTCATTTTGGCCCCTACGGCGGGATGTTCGTCGCCGAGACGCTGATGAGCGCGCTGGCGGCGCTATCGGAGGCCTACGCGCGTTATCGCGGCGACCCGGCGTTTCAAGCGGAATTCGCCCACGAGCTCCAACATTACGTTGGACGCCCCAGCCCGATTTATCATGCCCAGCGGTGGTCGCAACATCTCGACGGCGCGCAGATTTATCTGAAGCGGGAAGACCTCAATCATACCGGCGCCCACAAGGTCAATAATACGATCGGTCAGGCGCTGCTTGCCAAGCGCATGGGGAAACGGCGGGTTATCGCCGAAACCGGCGCCGGCCAGCATGGCGTGGCGACCGCGACGGTGGCGGCGCGCTATGATCTGGAGTGCGTGGTCTACATGGGGGCGGAGGATGTCAAGCGGCAGGCCGCCAACGTTTACCGGATGAAATTGCTCGGCGCAACGGTGGTGCCGGTGGACAGTGGGTCGAGAACGCTCAAGGACGCGATGAACGAGGCGATGCGCGACTGGGTGACACAGATCGAGGATACCTTTTATATCATCGGCACCGCCGCTGGCCCCCATCCTTACCCCAAACTGGTGCGTGATTTTCAGACGGTCATCGGCCGCGAAGCGCGCGAGCAGATGCCGGAAATCGCGGGACGCCAGCCGGACGCGCTCATTGCGTGTGTCGGCGGCGGTTCTAACGCCATTGGCTTGTTTCATCCCTATATCGCCGACACCGGTGTGCGCTTGATCGGGGTCGAGGCCGCCGGTCTCGGCCTGGCGAGCGGCAAGCACGCCGCGCCCTTGTCGGCGGGGCGGCCGGGCATATTGCATGGTTCTCGTAGTTACCTGATGTATGACGGCAACGGGCAAATTACCGAAACGCATTCCATCTCCGCCGGTCTCGACTATCCCGGCGTGGGGCCGGAGCACGCTTGGCTCAAGGACAACGGCCGCGCCGAATATGTCGCGGTGAGCGATGCCGAGGCCTTGCAGGCGTTTCACGATTTGTGCCGTTTCGAGGGGATTATTCCTGCCTTGGAGTCGAGTCATGCGCTGGCTTATGCCGCCAAGCTCGGCCCTATGCTGCCGCGGGATCGGATTTTGCTGGTCAACCTATCCGGCCGTGGCGATAAGGATATGGCGACAGTCGCCGAATTATCGGGGATTCAATTCTGATATGTCACGCATCGAAACCACTTTTAATCAATTACGCGCTCAGGGCCGGAAGGGCCTGATTCCGTTTATTACCGCCGGCGATCCCACGCCGTCGCTGACCGTGCCGTTGATGCGCCGGCTCGTGCGCGCGGGCGCCGATATCCTGGAGCTTGGGGTGCCGTTCTCCGATCCCATGGCGGATGGGCCGACTATCCAGCACGCCAGTGAACGGGCCTTAGCGCATCATGTCGGCTTGGCGGATGTATTGGCGATGGTCGCCGAATTTCGCCGCAAGAATACAACGACGCCAGTGGTGCTGATGGGTTACGCTAACCCGGTGGAGGCGATGGGGTACGCAATGTTTGCGCGCCGGGCCGCTGAAGCGGGTGTCGATGGCTTGCTCACCGTGGATTATCCTCCCGAGGAATGCGGGGAACTGACACAGATGCTGGCGCATCATGGGATCGATCCGATTTTTTTACTGTCGCCTACGACCCCAGAGCGGCGTATCCAGCAGGTCGCGGCGCTGGCGCGCGGCTTCGTCTACTATGTCGCGCTGAAGGGCGTGACCGGCGCCGCACACTTGGATGTGGCGGCAGTATCGGAAAAAATTCCGCGAATTCGCGCTCACTGCGCGTTGCCGGTAGGCGTTGGGTTCGGTGTTCGCGACGCCGAATCCGCTAGGCGGCTGGCCGCGGTAGCCGATGCCGTGGTGATCGGCAGCCGGATTGTGCAGGAGATCGAAAAATCGCGGCGCAAGGAGTTACTGGGTAACGTCGGTAGACTAGTGGCCGGTATTCGCCAGGCGATGGATGGGCAATAGGCCGGGCGCGGCGTAAACGGATGGGGAAAGCGGATGAGCTGGTTTCAAAAATTATTACCGCCCAAAATCCAGCGTAAGACGGCGGGGGGCAGAAAGGTCGTGCCGGAGGGGCTGTGGTCGAAGTGCCCGGCATGCGAGGCGGTATTATATCGCACCGACTTGGAAAAAAACCTGGAGGTCTGCCCTAAATGCGGCCACCATCACCGGCTGGGTGCGCGAGAACGATTGGATCTCTTGCTGGATCCCGATGATCGGGACGAGATCGGCGCCGAGGCGCGGCCGGTGGATTTTCTTAAGTTTAAAGATAGCAAGCGCTATGGCGAGCGGTTGATCGAGGCACAAAGAAATACCGACGAAACCGATGCGCTGGTCGTGCAGCGTGGCGCGATTAAAGGGGTTCCGCTGGTCGCTGCCGCGTTTGAGTTTAAGTTTATGGGCGGCTCCATGGGGTCGGTCGTGGGAGAGCGCTTTGTACGCGGCGTTCAAACATGCGTCGAGCACCACGTGCCGTTTGTTTGTTTTTCCGCCAGTGGCGGCGCGCGCATGCAGGAAGGATTGATTTCGCTGATGCAGATGGCAAAAACCAGCGCCGCGCTGACCACCTTGGCGGAGGTTAAGTTGCCCTTCATTTCGGTGCTGACCGACCCGACCATGGGTGGGGTTTCCGCCAGTTTCGCCATGCTCGGCGACGTTATTATCGCCGAGCCGAAGGCGCTGATCGGCTTTGCCGGTCCGCGCGTGATCGAGCAGACGGTGCGGGAAACATTGCCCGACGGCTTTCAGCGGGCGGAATTTCTGCTGGAGCATGGCGCCGTGGATATGATCGTCGATCGCCGCGCGCTGCGCGCCCGGCTGGCGAACCTGATGACGCTCTTCCTGCGCTTGCCGACACCCGCCTAAGCCCTAGATCCATTTTTCATTGAAATCGACTATGCCGGTTGCCGCCGCGTCACTGCCCTCCACCGTCGATGCTTGGCTGGCCTATCTGGAGAAGCTCCATCCCCGGAATATCGCACTGGGCCTAGAGCGGGCCGCCTTGGTCAACGCCCGGTTAGGGAGCAGACCGGTTTTTCCGCTGATTACCGTCGCCGGCACCAACGGCAAGGGTTCCACCTGCGCCATGCTGGAGGCGATACTCACCGCTGCGGGCTATCGCGTGGGACTTTACACCTCGCCGCATATACTGCGCTATCACGAGCGCGTTCGAGTCGCCGGCCGGGAGGCGGACGACGACGCGCTTTGCCGCGCCTTCGCCGCGGTGGAGCAAACGCGGGGCGATACGCCGCTCACTTATTTTGAATTCAGCACCTTGGCGGCCCTGTGGCATTTCATTCGCGCCGAGGTTGATGTTGCGGTGTTGGAAGTCGGGCTGGGAGGACGGCTCGACGCGGTAAATGTGGTTGCCGCCGATGGCGCGGTGGTTACTAACGTTGATCTGGATCACCAAGAATATCTGGGGGATGACCGCGAAACGATTGGTACTGAAAAAGCCGGCATTTACCGTGGCGGGCACCCGGCGGTGTGCGCCGACCCTCAGCCTCCCCGCAGTGTAATCGCGCACGCCCGCGCGGTGGGGGCGGACTTGATACAACTGGGCCAGGATTATTCCTATCGGGCGGAAGCCAGCGGCTGGTGTTATACGGGGCGGCGCTGGCGGTTGACCGGTTTGCCGTTGCCGGCGCTGCGCGGAGAATGCCAACTCGGCAACGCCGCCGCCGCGCTGGCGGTGCTGGAGGGCTTGTCGGCGCGTCTGCCGGTGACGCCCACCGCGATTCATCGCGGCTTGACGGAAGCCTGCTTACCCGGTCGCTTTCAATGCTTGGCGGAAAAACCGGCGATGATCCTCGATGTGGCCCACAATCCCCATGCCGCTCGCGCCCTAGCCTGGAATTTACAGGCGAATCCAGTGGCGGGCCGTACTTATGCTGTTTTCTCGATGCTGCAAGATAAAGACATCGCGGGAACGGCGGCGATGCTCGATCCGTGGGTCGATTGCTGGCGGGTGGCGGAAATCGCGCATCCCCGTGGCGCGGCGGCGGAGACCTTGGAACGGGCGTTGCGGCATGCGGGGATTCGCGGCGAAATTCACCGGGATGGCGGTATAGCGGCCGCGTGGCGCGCTACCTGTGACGCGGCGAATGAAGATGATAGAATACTCGCCTTCGGCTCCTTCCATACGGTTGCCGCCGTGTTGCGGCAATGGCGGGAGTCTGGGTTAGGCGGAAAGTGACGGCATGGCGCGAGCGATCAGTGACGAGGAAATTAAACTCCGGGGTAAGGCGAGACGCCGGTTAATCGGCGCTATTGCGCTGGTGACGCTGATGATTGTCTTCTTGCCCATGGTGCTGGTTTCTCGTCCAAAACCCGCCGCTCACGATGTGGCAATCAACATTCCATCGCCGGATAGCGGTTCATTGGCCAACAGCCGGTTGATTCCGCTACAGCCGCCATCCGCCAAGCCGTCGCCCGCACATACGGCGGTGATCTCTCCCGTCGGCCAATCGGCGCCCAGGGCGAGCCAGCCGGCGCATACACCGGCGACGACCCCCACGCACACCGCCAATACCCAGAAAAAGCCGGCATCCCCGGCGGCCGTTCCAGCGGCCGCCAAACCACGGAAGCCCACCAAGCGCTATGCGGTGCAGTTGGCAGCGTTCTCCAATCCCAACAATGCGCATAAACTGCAAGCACGGCTGACGCTGAACGCTATTCAAGCGTATACCGAGGTCTTCAAGACACCGCAAGGGAAAAAAACCCGAGTGCGGGTCGGCCCGTTCCATAGCCGCACGGCGGCGGAGGCCGCCCGCGCCAAGCTGGAAAAGATAAAGCTGAAGGGAAATGTGGTGACGGTAAAATAAGCGAACCGTTTATTTTTCTCCCTAGGCTGCCGACGGGAAGCGCGATCAACGTGATTAGGCAATTTGTCTTTCGATGACAGGATTTGATTATGCGGTGTTGCTGATCGTCGCCGTTTCTATCCTGTTGAGCGTGATGCGCGGCGTTGTGCGAGAAGTACTGGCTTTACTGGCGTGGCTAGTGGCGTTTTGGATCGCCAGCGTTTACGCGGTGGCGGTGACGCCTTATTTGCCCCAGGCGCTGGCGAGCCCCGCGTTGCGCCTGTTGGCGGCTTATATCGGCGTGTTTTTGGCGTCGCTGTTGTTGATGAGCCTACTGACCATCGCCGCTGGGGAGGTCATCAAGACGTTGGGTTTACGGGGGCTGGATAAAAGCTTGGGCGCGATTTTCGGCCTGTTGCGGGGTCTGCTGATTGTGTGCGTGCTGGTGCTGGTGGGCGGCATGACGTCCCTGCCGCGCCAGGATTTTTGGCGCGATGCGATGTTGAGCGCGCCGCTGGAGGCTGTGGTTATCAGCGCGAAGCCGTGGTTGCCCCATGACTTGGCGAAACACATTCATTTTGGTTAATTTTGCCGCCGGAACGGCTGGCGGCGCGGGCGGGTGAGCGGAGTATGTGCGGGATTCTCGGGTGCGTGGCGAAAACGCCGGTAAACCAGTTGTTGTATGACGGCTTGCAAGTGATACAGCATCGCGGGCAAGATGCGGCGGGGATGGTGACCGCGGAGGGTAACACCTTCCATCTGCACAAGGATAACGGCCTGGTGCGCGATGTGTTTCGCACCCGCGATATGCGTAACTTGCTCGGCAATATGGGTATCGCCCATGTGCGCTACCCCACAGCGGGTTGCGCGGCGTCGCCGGCGGAGGCCCAGCCGTTCTACGTCAATTCGCCGTTCGGTATCGTTCTGGCCCATAACGGTAATTTGACGAACGTCGAGCAGTTGAAGCAGGACTTGTTCCGCCTGGATTTGCGTCACGTCAACACCGGTTCCGATTCCGAGGTGTTGCTTAATGTGCTGGCGCACGAATTACAAGGGCGGGTGGCGCAGCCGCGCCTCGACCCGGCGACGGTATTTGCCGCGGTGCGGGGTGTTCACCAGCGCTGCCGCGGCGCTTATGCCGCGGTCGTAATGATCGCGGGCTATGGCTTGTTGGCATTCCGGGATCCCTACGGCATTCGTCCCCTGGTCGTGGGCTATAACGAAACCCCACAGGGCACGGAATATCTGGTGTCCTCGGAAAGCGTTGCCCTCGATACCCTCGGCTTCAAACGACTGCGCGACGTCGATCCGGGAGAAGCGATTTTGGTGGATACCGAAGGTAATTTTTTCAGCCAGCAATGCGCCGATCATCCCACGTACAATCCCTGCATTTTCGAATATGTGTATCTTGCCCGCCCGGATTCGGTGATTAATGGGATTTCGGTGTACGAAACCCGGTTGCGTATGGGAGAACAGTTGGCGGGAAAGATTCGCCGCGATTTCAGCCATCTGCACATCGATGTGGTGATTCCCATCCCCGACACCAGCCGGCCCAGCGCGTTGCAGTTGGCCAATCATTTGGGCCTGACCTATCGCGAGGGATTTGTCAAAAATCGCTATATCGGCCGTACCTTTATTATGCCCGGCCAGGGCCAGCGCAAGAAATCCGTGCGCCAGAAACTCAACGGTATCGGCGTTGAGTTTCAGAACAAGAACGTCTTGCTGGTGGACGACTCCATTGTGCGCGGCACGACCAGCCGGGAAATCGTTCAGATGGCGCGGGATGCCGGCGCGCGTCAGGTATTTTTCGCCTCGGCGTCGCCGCCGGTGCGTTTTCCCAATGTTTACGGCATCGATATGCCGACCCGTGGCGAATTGCTCGCCACGGGCCGTACCGATGAGGAGATCGGCCGGGAGATCGGCGCCGATGCGGTGATCTACCAGGATCTAGACGCCTTGATCGCCGCAGTGCAGACGATCAATCCCCATATTCGTTCTTTCGATGCGTCGTGTTTCGACGGCCATTACATCACCGGCGACGTGACGCCCGAGTATCTCGCCGCCATCGAAGCGGCGCGCCATGGCGATGTTTCCCGCGAAAACGGATCGTCCGCCAACCAGCAATTGGATTTCAACCTTGGCAGGGCGGACGCTTGACAGGATGCGCCACGTGGGAGTAGCTTAACGACTGCGCCGATTTGCTATCAGCTTGCGGGCGCATTATAAATGCCGCTAAAGAGAGATGAACAATCCGATTTAGCAAATGCTGGTCGGGTTTTTTTGTGCCCGCCATTCGCTGTTATTCAACTCACGACGGGAGCTAATCATGAACGACTCTTTCGAGCTAGATACCCTGGCGGTTCGCGCCGGTATCGAGCGTAGCCAATTTAACGAGCATTCCGAGGCGCTTTATTTAACGTCTAGCTTTGTGTTCGACAGCGCAGCTCAGGCCGCGGCGCGTTTTTCCGGCGCCGAGTCGGGTAATGTCTACTCGCGGTTTACTAATCCGACCGTCCACGTTTTCGAGCAGCGATTGGCAGCGCTGGAAGGTGCACAACGTTGCGTCGCCACCGCGTCCGGCATGTCGGCGATTCTCGCCACGGTCATGGGCTTGCTGTCGGCAGGCGATCATGTGATTGCCTCGCGCAGTATTTTTGGCACCACGATACAATTATTGACCAATATTCTCGCCCGCTTCGGCGTGGAAACGACGCTGGTATCGCCCACCCGCGTGGAGGAATGGCGCGCTGCGGTACGCCCGGAAACCAAGCTGTTATTTGCTGAAACCCCCTCCAATCCATTGACCGATATCTGCGATATTGCCGCCTTGAGCGCAATTGCGCGCGAGGCGGAGGCTAAGCTGGCGGTAGACAATTGCTTTTGTACTCCGGTGTTGCAAAGGCCGTTGGAACTCGGCGCGGACATTGTGATTCATTCCGCCACTAAATATCTCGATGGCCAAGGGCGGGTGCTGGGTGGCGCCGTGTTGGGCGATACGCAGCTCCTGGAAGGAATCTATGGTTTCCTACGTACCGCCGGGCCGACGTTGAGCGCGTTTAACGCCTGGGTTATCCTAAAAGGGCTGGAGACCCTGAAAATCCGTATGGAGGCACAATCGCAGCGCACCCTAGTCCTTGCTCGTTGGCTTGAAGCACAACCTGCCGTCGCGCGGGTCTATTATCCCGAGCTGCCATCTCACCCCCAGCACGCATTGGCAATGCACCAGCAAAAAAGCGGCGGCGCGATTCTCGCTTTTGACCTCAAGGGCGGCAAGGAAGCCGCTTGGCGGATAGTGGACAATACCCGCTTGCTGTCGATTACCGCCAATTTGGGCGATACCAAGAGCACGATTACCCATCCCGCCACCACCACGCATAGCCGGATGACAGCGGAACAGCGCGCCGCCGCCGGCATTGGCGACGGCTTACTGCGGGTGGCGGTCGGGCTGGAAGCGGTGACGGATATCCAGGCCGACCTTTCCCGGGGGCTGGGTTGATGTGGCGACGTGTTCTTCTATTATGGCTAGCGGCAACGCCGGCGTTGGCGGCGGCAACCATGACGGAGGTCAATTATCTTGACCAGGATCCGGGGGAACCGGCTTACCATACCCGGATACTCGTGACGCCGAACTATCTGCGCATGGATGACGGCAAGCACGGGACGGATTACACGTTGGTGGATCGCAAGGCCCACCGCTTATACAATATTACCGGGGAACAGCGGCGGGTGCTGGTGATCGATGACGGGCGCGTAACACTCAAGAAACCATCGCCATGGCGGGTGCGGGTGTCCGATGCGGCGGTTGGCAAGGGAATGCGGCGTACGCGCGTTGCTCTCAATGGACGCTGGTGCTGGACGGTAACGACGGCGCCGGGCCTGCTGCCTGGCGTGACGCGGGCGCTAATGACGTATCATGACATTCTCGCCCGCGTTCAGGCGCAGACTTATCGGGCCACGCCGCCGGCGCTGCAAGCACCGTGCGACTTGGCGCAATACGTGTTTGAGCGTCACCGGCTCTACCGTCGAGGGTTGATATTAAAGGCAGTCTACGCCAGCGGACAGCGGCGGCGCTTGGTGGATTACCGCACCTTGCCGCTTCGGCCGGATTTATTCCGTCTTCCCGGCGGCTACACGGTGGTTAACCTCAAGCGGTTGCGCGGCGAGGCGGCGGCGCCGGCCGCGGGTCAATAGTCCTGGCTGGCGTGCGGGTTAGGCAGTTCCTTCGGGGTCATTACCGCCCAGAGCAAACGGGCAACGCTTTCCGGCGCGATAACCGTGTGGTGGTTGCCGCTGGCGTGCAGTTTATCGCGTAGTTCCCGGCGCGTTTCGGTGCTGCCGGTGAGGTCAAAAATGATATCGACCTTGTTTCCCTCCGCGACTAACTGGTCGATAGTGACGATTGTCACCGTGGCGGCTTGCGCGGCCCGCCTGCCGGCGGTATCGTTGCGCTCCACCGCATAGGCGATATCCACGCCCCGCGCCATCTTGGCGAGTAATTCCTCTAAAAACGCCGTGCCTACCCGGCCTAATCCAACTAGAGCGACTGTTTGTGTATTCATGGTCTCCTCCTTGGCTTGGTTAATCCGCTGTATTTTTCTAATGCAATGGTTGCCGCGCGAGCTGTATGCGTTTTTCGTAAGCTGTGCGCGCGATGCGCACATCTTCCAGGAACAGCGGTAATTCTTCCAGCAACAGCGCTTGCGGTCCGTCCACCAGCGCCTTGCCGGGATTGGGGTGGAAGTCCACCAGGATCATGTTCGCGCCGCTGATGACTCCCTGGGCGGTCGCGTGCATGACTTCGAGCACGCCGTCCGGGGCGCGGTTGCGGCCGCCGACCGAGTGGGAAGGATCGATGCACACCGGCATGCGGGTAAGCCGTTTGACCGTCGGCACATGGGCGAAATCCACCAGGTTGCGATGGGGATCTCCCATGTTGGTTTTCATGCCGCGGAGTCCGAATATAACCTTGCGGTTGCCCTCCGACGCCAGGTACTCTGCCGCGTTGAGCGATTCATCCAGCGTGATGCCGAAGCCGCGCTTGAGCAGCACCGGGAATTCCGTCTGCCGGCCGACGATTTTCAGCAACTCGAAATTCTGCGTGTTGCGCGTGCCGATTTGCAGCATGACGCCGGTCGGGTTGCCGGTTTGGCGTAATGTCTCGCGGATTTCATTGACATGGGATTCGTGAGTCACCTCCATGGCGATGACTTTGATGTCGTATTTTCCCGCCAGTTCAAAGACGTAAGGCAGGCAGGCTTTGCCGTGGCCTTGGAACGCATAGGGACTGGTACGGGGTTTGTACGCGCCCATCCGGGTGCAGACTTGGCCGTTGTCGCGTAACGCCCGCATCATGATTTCCACGTGTTCCGGAGTATCCACCGCGCACAGGCCGGCGAAAACATTGAGGTTATCTTGCGCGAAACGCACGCCGTTATAATCGAACTCGGTGGGGCGCTGATCGTCGTGGTGCCGCCCGAGGATACGGTATTCTTCGGAAATCCGTACAACCCGCTCAACACCAGGCAAGGTTTCCATCTCGGCTGCCGATAGGGCCGCAGTGTTGCCGATTAAATAAATTTCCGTCAATGTTTGCGCGGTGCCCCGCTCCTGATGCGTGCGGAAGGAAATATTAGGCAGATTGCCGAGATAATCGGTGAGTTGCCGGTAGTCGGCGCTGTCGGCGCTCGTGTTGGGGGTGAGGATCAGAATCATGTGTTCGCCGTCTTTAGTAAGGACGCGCGCGGAGTATAATACTCGGGCGCCGCTGCGTCTCGCGTAAAAAGCGTATTTTGCCCGAAAATGCACTGCAATGGTACGGGCGCGCGGCGGGTTTCTTTGAAAGAGCGGGGAAAGGGTCGCCGTGTTCCGCTGGGTTTTATTGATCGTTTTCGGCGGCATCGCCCTCGGTGCTTCGGCGGGGCCGCCCCCCAATTTCGCGGCGCGGGATGCGTTATTCGCGCGGCGTCAGGCGTTGTTCGAGAATCGCTATAAAAACCGTTTTCTCCAAGCCGACCGGGACGGCAGCGGCGGGCTGAGCCGGGGGGAGGCGGCGCGCGGTATGCCGGAACTGGCCCCGGCATTCAAGCAAATCGACGTCAACCAAGACGGAGAGATTACCTGGGCGGAAATTCAGCACTATCGGCGTGGCGCATGGCAGGCGCGGGATCAGGCGATGGCGGCGCGCCATCAGCGGGTGATGCGGCGCGACGGCGTGTCTAGTGCTCGCTGATGTCCAGCCGCACTTCCTGATTCAGCGCGATATCGTCGCTTAACGGCGGCGATGCGGCGGTAATGATCTCGCCTGGCCCGGTCAGTAGATTGCGCACGAAGTTAGGTTGCGCGAATACTGCGCGGTGGGTGTCGCCATTATAAAACTGGAGGTTGCGCAGATTGCGTTGGGTGATTCGCTGGTTTACTGCTTCCGCGCTCAGCGAGAGCGGGTCGGACGCCATCGAGGCTACCGCCATTCCCCACCAGGTGCCGTACACGGGGATGTAGACTAGATAAGGGCGGACAATGGGAAACACCGAATGCAGCGTTTTGACGATACGGTTATAGGTGGTGGGACGGGAGATCGGCGATTCTACGTGGAGGGACAGCAGTCCGTCCTCGGTGAGCACTCGCCGACAGGCAATATAAAACTCGCGGGTGTAGAGTGCTTGGGAAGGGCCGTGGGGATCGGTAAGGTCGAGCACCACCAGATCAAAACGGTCGCTGGTTTCCTCGACATACACTTTGCCATCCATAATGCGCACGTCTAGGCGCGGATCGTCGAATGCGCCGTGGTGGATGGTCTGGAGGTATTCTTTGGCGACCGCCACTACGCCGTCGTCCAATTCTGCCATGACGACGGTTTCGATTGACGGATATTTCAGTATCTCTTCCGCCGCGCCGCCGTCGCCGCCGCCGATAATGAGTGCGCGCCGGGGATGAGGATGGGTAACCGCCGCGACATGGACGATATTTTCGTGGTAGAAAAACTCGTCTTTTTCCGAGGTCATGAATACCCGGTCCAGCCGAAGCATGCGGCCGAACATCGGGGTATCGAAGACTTCCATTTCCTGGAACCGGGTATGGCCGTATGTCACCGCCTCGCCAGCGCGCAGATAGTAGCCGTAATTTTCGTTGAGACGCTCAATCACATAGCGAGAGGGATGGACTTTATCCATGGTGCGCTATTCTCGGTTTACCGAACGGACGTGGGGATTGACGGGGTGAAAGGTTTCCACCAGGGCGTTGAACAGCTGTCGCGCTTTGGGACGGTTGTTGCTAGTATAGTTACACACATAAACGTCCAGAGTCACGTAGTCCTTCTCCGGCCAGGTATGGATGGCCAAATGCGACTCGGCCAGCACGACGGTGCCGGTCACGCCGCCATCTTGGCCGAACTGATGAAAATAGTCGCCGACAATGGTCAGCCCTGCTTGTTCCACCAACCGAATACAATGCGCGCGCAGATGCGCGGCGTCGAAAAAGTAGCGCTCGTCCGCCCGGCATTGATAAAGGTCGCCAATTAAGTGAAGACCAATATCCGCTTTCTCAGGGCGGAAATCAACCACTGGATTAAGCGCCATCGTTTTACCCTCCTTACGATGCTCTTACAAGGGAGCAACAAACGACTGCGACAGGGTACGCGAGCGTCCCGGTCGCCCCAGCGTGGAACCGCGGCGGTTCATCACGCCAAAACGCAAGAAACCCTGCCCGCTGCGCCCGAAGCTCGCGACAGGGTTCCTTACCGGCGGCTGTCAGGCATCTGCCCTTTATTCAGCCAATGAAGGCCCAGCAGTGTAGTGTAAGCTGTTGGCCATTTTTATCTCGCGCCACGCGACAGGCAAAGCGTTTCCAGGCACCAGAAAAACGGGCAATTCTATCCGCTGATTGCAAGGATGTCAATGTAGGCTGGCGGCGAATCGGGATCGCTGGTAACGGTGGCCATGCTACCATGAGATTATTCGCAGTAGGCGGGCCCAACCAACGACAAGGAGCGGATGAGATGTCCATGGAATGGATCGATGACGTCGTCGGTCGCGCCGCCGAGGTGGTGTTGGGCAAGGAACGTCAGCTCCGCCTGGCGCTGGCGTGTTTGTTGGCGCGCGGTCATCTATTAATCGAGGATCTGCCGGGGGTGGGCAAGACGACCCTGGCGCATGTGCTGGCGCATGTGCTGGGATTGCAGTTCCATCGCATTCAATTCACCAGCGATTTGCTGCCGGCGGATATTATCGGCGTGTCGGTGTTCGACCGGCAGAGCAGCGCGTTTAAATTCCATCCCGGCCCGGTTTTCGCCCAGGTGATTCTAGCCGACGAAATCAATCGTGCGACGCCTAAGACGCAAAGCGCCCTGCTAGAGGCGATGGAGGAACGTCAAGTGACGGCGGAAGGAGAAACGCGTCCGCTGCCCGCGCCGTTCTTTGTCATCGCGACCCAGAATCCGGCGTACCAAATCGGTACTTTTCCCCTGCCGGAATCCCAACTCGACCGCTTCTTGATGCGCATCGCCCTTGGTTACCCCGATCATCATGCCGAGCGCGCCCTGCTCCAGGGGGAAGACCGGCGTCGACTTATCGAGCGGCTGGAGCCTTGCCTCGATATGGAGAAACTACAGACGTTGCAACAGGCGGTCGAGCGGGTGCATGTCTCCGATGCGCTGCTTGACTACCTACAGGCGCTAGTGGCGTTTACTCGCGAATCGCCCCTGTTCCGCACGGGTTTGTCGCCACGGGCGGCGCTTTCCCTGCTGCGCTGCGCCCGCGCCTGGGCGCTGATGGCGGGACGGGAATTTGTCGCGCCGGAGGATATTCAGGCGGTGCTGCCGGAGATCGCCATTCATCGTTTGCATCCCGCCGCCCGCGCCGGCGCGTTGACCGCCGATGAAATCGCGGCACAATTGCTGGCGGTGCCCATTCCCTAGCCCATGGCGTTCCGTCCCTTCCAAGCTTGGCTGGAAGCGCGTTTGCCACGGGGTGGCGAGATTACCCTTGGCCATCGCACGGTGTATATCCTGCCTACCCGCCATGGTCTGATGTTTGGGGTGATGCTGACGATGATGTGGGTCGGCTCGATCAATTACAGTTTGAGTCTGGGTTTCGCCTTTACCTTTTTACTCGGCAGCCTAGCGATTGTCTCCATTTTTCACACTTACAGGAACTTAGTCGGCCTCACCCTGCGCCCCGGCAAGGTGGAGCCGGTATTTTCCGGTCAGATGGCGATATTTCACATTTGCCTGCATAGTCGAGAGGGCGCGTCGCGGCCGGCGCTGGTATTGCAATGGGAGGGCCAGCCGTCGGTCGCGGTCGACTTGCCGCCGGCGGGCGAGTGTCTGGCGTTGCCGTTGCCGGCGCTGCATCGCGGCCTGCTGCGGCCGGGGCGCTTGCGCTTATTTACCCGGTTTCCGCTGGGGCTGTTTCGGGCGTGGGCTTGGGCGGCGCCGGATATCGCTTGCTTGGTTTATCCGCAACCGGCGGGGGAAGGGGCGCCGCCGCTCCCTTGCTGTGGAGAAACCGATGCAGGAGGACGGCCGGATAGCGCGGGCCGCGACGATTTCAGTAATTTACGCGGTTACCGCCCGGGCGATTCGCCGCGTCATGTGGCGTGGAAAGCGGTCGCCCGGGACGATACGCTGTTGACCAAGGAGTTTTCCGGTGAACGGGGCGGCGTGGTGTGGCTGGAATGGACGCAACTCGCGCCGCTCGATACCGAAGCCCGTTTGTCCTGCCTGGCGCGCTGGGTGATCGACGCGGAGCGCACCGGCGGCGAGTATGGTTTGCGATTGCCTGGCCAGGCAATCGCACCCGCCAGCGGCGAGCGCCATCGAGAGACATGCCTGGCCGCGTTGGCGCTATTCGGCGAGGAGGGGGCATGAGCGGCGTAAGTGTCTCGACACCCCCCCAACGCATGACCGGCTGGCTGCTGGCGGCGCTGGCCGTGGCGGTGCTGCCGCATGTGTCGCACCTGCCGTTGTGGGTGACCGGATTGACAACGGCGCTGATCGCATGGCGCGCCATCGCGCTGCGTCGTCCGCTGCCGTCGCCGGGGAAATGGTTGCTGCCGGCGCTGGTCGTTGTCAGCGTGGTGGGCATATTGGCGAGCTACGGCACTCTATTCGGCCGCGATGCCGGGGTCGCGCTGTTAACGCTGATGCTGGGTCTTAAACTGATGGAAATGCGCGGCTACCGCGACAGCTTTATTCTGGTATTGCTCGGTTATTTCCTGATTATTACCCACTTTCTTTATTCTCAGCGCTTGTGGATGGGGGCGTATCTTTTCGTTGCGGCGTTATTGATGACCGCCGCCCTGATCGGCATCAACCACCCGCGATCGTCGCGCCGCTTCTCCCAAAGCCTGCGCCTGGCGGGAACGCTGCTCGTCCAGGCGATACCGCTCATGCTGGTGCTGTTTATCTTGTTTCCCCGCATCTCCGGTCCATTATGGCGCTTGCCAAAAGATGCGGCCAGCGGCGTGAGCGGCCTAAGTAATACCATGTCGCCGGGCAGCATTAGTCAATTGAGTTTATCCAACGCGGTGGCTTTCCGGGTAACATTTGACGGCAAGCCGCCACCCGCTAAGCAGCTTTACTGGCGCGGTCCCGTGCTGTGGTATACCGACGGACGTAGTTGGCGCGCTGGCTATCCGCCACCGGCGCGCCCCGTCCGCTATCAAGCCATTGGCAAGGCGGTGAACTATCAGGTAACTTTGGAGCCGGATGGTCGCAAGTGGCTGTTTGCACTGGATTTGCCGGCAAGGGTGCCGGCAAACGCGGTGCTGCGTCCGGATTATCTATTGGTGCGTGCTACGCCGGTAGAGCGGCGGCTGCGTTACGCCATGACGTCGTACCTGCGTTACCGCACCGAGGGCGCCACGCCCGCAGAATTGCATCGGGCGCTGCAATTGCCGCCGGCGGCTAATCCGCGGACGCGCCGGCTGGCCGCCGCCTGGCGCGCCGAAACACCCGATAACGCCGCGTTGGTTACTAAAGCGCTAAGGTACTACCGGCAGCACCCTTTCGTTTATACCTTGTCGCCGCCCGCCTTGCCTGGGCCCAATCCGGTAGACGGTTTCCTATTTAATAGCCGGCGCGGGTTTTGCGAGCATTTCGCCGCCAGTTTCGTGACCTTAATGCGCGCCGCGGGCATTCCGGCGCGGGTGGTGACGGGTTATCAGGGGGGCGAATATAACCCCCTGGGGCATTATTGGGTCGTGCGCCAGTCGGACGCCCACGCGTGGGCCGAAGTGTGGCTGAAAGGCCGTGGATGGGTGCGGGAGGATCCCACCGCCATGGTTTCTCCGGCTCGCGTCGAGTCCGGTATTCAGTCGGCGCTGCCCGCCGCGGACGCGCTGCCGGGCGGGTTCGGCGATGGCGGGGCTTGGCTGCGCGATCTGCGGTACGGCTGGGATTTCATTAATGGCGGCTGGAATCTGTGGGTGTTGGGTTATTCTCAGCAGCGGCAACTGCAATTGCTCGCCCGCTTGGGTTTGGGCGGTTTGGCGGAGATAGCGCTGGCATTGTCCGCCGGCGTTGGTGGCTTGCTGTTGCTGATGGCGGTGTTGTTGCTGCGAGGCCGGCGATGGCGGCGCGCCGATCCTGTGGTGGTCGCCTACCACCGGTTCTGCGCGCGGTTGGCGCGGGCTGGGATAGTGAAGACGCTGGGCGAGGGGCCGCTGGACTTTGCCCAGCGGGCGGCGCGGCAGCGACCCGCCGCAGCGAGCGAGATTCAGTATATTAGCACCCTCTACGCGATGTTGCGTTACGGCCGGACGCGGCCGTTGGCGCAAGTCGCGGCGCTGCGGCGCCGGGTGCGCCGTTTCAGTGCGCCGCCAGGTTGAGTGTCTCGTCACCGCCCCAAGCGCAACCGTTAGCGTCGCAGCGGAGATAGCCGCCGGGATGATCGTCCCAACTGGGCAGCACCCAGCGTTCGCAGTCGTGGTCATCGATCCGGTGGAGATGCCGCGCGGGGCGATGGGTGTGGCCATGAATCAGGCGGCGGCAGTTATAGCGGCGCAGTGCCTCGGCGATGGCTGGCGGCGTTACGTCGGTGGCTATCGTCGCTTTCTGTCCTTTCGCTTGCGTACTGCGGCGGCGCAGTGTTTCGATTTCCGTTTTGCGCTGATTTAACGGGCGGGCAAGGAATTCCTTTTGCCACGCCGGGCGGCGGACAGCCGCGCGGAATTGCTGATAATCCTGGTCCAGGGTGCAGAACGCATCGCCATGGCTGATCAAGGTGGGGACGCCGCCCACCGCGATGGCGCTGGGGTCGGGAAGCAGGCGAACGCCGGCGCTGGCGGCGAACGCCGCGCCCAATAGAAAATCCCGGTTGCCATGAAGGAGAAAACTGGGGACACCGGCCGTGGCGAGTCCGGCGAGGCCGTCGATAATCCGCCGGTTGAAGGGATCGTCCTGGTCATCGTCTCCCGCCCAATATTCAAATAGGTCGCCTAGGATGTATAGCGCGGCCGCTTCGCCCGCCGCGATAGCGAGAAATTGGAGGAAACGCCGGGTGGCGCCGGGCAACGCCGGACTCAGATGCAGATCGGCGATGAAAAACACGGGCTTCATGAGGGAATATAGGCGGAAAAGGGCCGGCAGGCGGTCCTTCGCCGCATTTAGTCTATTTCGACGCGCTCAATGACGACGTCTTCCTGCGGGACGTCTTGGTGGCCTTCCTTGCCGCCGGTCTGGACTTTCTTGATTTTGTCCACCACATCGCGCCCCTCGGCCACTTTGCCGAACACGCAATAGCCGAACTCTTGCGGAGTCGCGCCGCGATAATCGAGGTAGTCGTTATCGGCGACATTGATGAAAAATTGGCTGGTGGCCGAGTGCGGGTCGGGGGTGCGCGCCATGGCAATAGTGTAGGCTTCATTTTTCAGCCCATTGGCGGCTTCGTTGTCGATAGGCGACAGGGTTTCCTTGAGGATCATGTCCGGTAGATACCCGCCTCCCTGGATCATGAAATTATCGATGACCCGGTGGAACAGGGTGTTGTCGTAGAAGCCGTCTTTCACGTATTGAAGAAAGTTGGCGACGGTGACGGGCGCTTTTTCGCTATCGAGTGCGAGCGTGATGACGCCCAAGGAGGTATGTATTTTAACCATTGGATTCCTTGTACTTTTTACGATGATGCGGGCCGGCCCTAAGCGCGTGCCCCTGTTTTCTCGCCCCTACCGCCGTCGGGAGATGATCGATGATCTTGGCATCCTCGATCAATACCGTTTTGACCGGTACGTCCTCCCGCAGGAAGCCCTTGGCTGTGGTGGGCAGCGCGGCGATCTTTTTTGCCACGGTCATTCCCTCGACGACTTTGCCGAATACGCAGTAGCCATAATAATCGGCGTTATTGCGATAGTGGTTAAGAAACTTGTTGTCATCCATATTGATGAAAAATTGCGAGGTGGCGGAATTGGGGTTGTAGCTTCGCGCCATGGCCAAAGTGCCAGGCAAGTTCTTCAGTCCGTTGCCCGCCTCGTTGGGGATGGGGGGCAAGGTCGGCTTCGGCTTGAGATTCGCGGTATAGCCGCCGCCCTGGATAATGAAATGGTTGACGGCGCGGTGGAAAATCGTCCCGTCGTAATAACCGCTATCGACGTAGGCCAGGAAATTTTTCACGGTAAGCGGCGCTTTCCCGGAATAAAGCTCGAATACCATTGTTCCCATGTTGGTCTTTATTTCCACCAACGGATTCGCGGCGAATGCGCCGAGACTAATCAGCATGCTTCCGATACACAGCAACCAGCGGACGCCCATCTTCCCTCCCTTGGCCGGCGCGGCGCTACGCCGCGCCCTCGTAGATAATTTTCCAGTGTCCGTTTTGATCGAGCCAGTATTGACGTTTGCGCATTTTATTGTTGAGGTTGTTGCTGCGATAGTCTTGGTCGAAGGTCACGACCGCTAGCTTGCCGTTGCCGGGATAGCGGAAGATGCTGATATCGGACAGCTTGACCTTGATCCACGATTTGCCCGTGTTTATCCGGCGCTTTTGCTGACTCCAGGCGGCGAAGTTCGCGTGTTTTGTCTTGAACTGGGTGGAGTAGTGGGACAAATATTTGTTTATTTTGCGGCTTTCCCAATCGCGCCGCCAGTCGGCCAATTGCCACCGTAGCGCGGCACGCTCCCGATCGAGGCGGGCCGGCTTAACCCATCGGATAGTGTTGCTAATGATGACCGGCGTTTGTTCTATCTGCAGGAGCTGGCGGACCGCGTCGATATCGGGGTTGGTCAGCACCACGCAGCCGTCGCTGGCTCGTGGCGGGCGGCTGTAAGTCACGCTCGGGGTACCGTGCAGCCAGATGCCGTAGCCGCTTCGTCCCATACGCCGGTCCCACGCGTTGGGGTAGTTGAGGGGGAATGCGATCGGGCCGTAAATATCGGTGAGTTGGTCTTTATGGAGCGTGCGCGTGATGAAATAAACGCCGCGCGGCGTGCGCTTATCGCCTGCTCGCGTTTTATCCACGCCGTTCTTGCCGATGGTGATGTAGTAGTCGGTATAGTAGCGCGGCGTGCCGTCGTCGTTCCGATAAATGTAAAGACGGGAGTGGTTGGCGTCTACCACCACGGCGTAGTGTTGATCGGGCGCCATTTGTAGGAGATAGGCCGGCACCCGGGTCAGCGCCGGGGTTTTTCCTCGATAGCGTTGCAACCGTACCAGCGCTTCTTGGCGGAGATCGGCGATTTTATCGTGGGGCGCGGGGGTCATGGCGCCGAAGGTCGTGAGCGGTTGCGTCCGCGCTAGCAGTAAGTCGCCACGGATCAAATTGGCGAGCTTGAAGTTGGGCTTGATTTTCAGCAGTTGATCGATGATGCCGAGGGCGGTGTTCAGGTGATTATATTTAATGGCGTCGATCGCCCGCACCAGCATCAGTTCGGGATAATGCGTCTTGTCGAACGCCACCGACGACGGAAAGCCGTGTAGGGGGTGGTTTCCCATGGCGTCGGCATGATGGGCGGTGATGACCGGCTGCAACAATGCCATGATGGCAAGGGAACGAAACGCGAGCTTTCCGATGTTACCTTTCATTCCTGTCCTGGTAGGCCGTTGCTTTTCATGGAAAATACCCGTTTTTTCTGATGAATGCAATCCTTTAACGGCGCACGCGCTCGTCTTCGATGAGCCATTGCTTGCCTTGGCGCGTCAGCGTGAGGGTTTTAGCGGTGGCGCCGGTAAAGGTATTGGCATGGTAGTGCTGGCGGAAAGTCACCACGGCATGGGTGTCGTCACGGAACGTCACGTTGATTGCCGTGAGTTTAATCTGAATGAATTTCGGTGCCATGATGCGGCGGCGGCGCATTTTCTCCCAATGGCTGCGGCTTTGGCCGCGCGGCGGCGCAAAATGTTCGCCATAGAAAGCGAGGTATCTACCGACATTTTGTTCCGACCATGCGTGCGCCCATGCCTTCACCGTGCCGACCACTGCCTCCGCGCGCGCTAGCTCGGGAGCGATTTTTTCGGGCGTCTTGACCGCGATTTTCTTAGCCGGCGCGCGGGTGGCTGGTTTTTCCGCAGCGGGGCGCCGTGGTGTGCGCGGTGCGGGCGGAGGGGGTGTTTTTTTGGCGGTGGCGATAAGGGTGGGCGCGGCGGGCGTCATCGTGGCGGGGCGGGCGGGCGACGGCTGTACGCTTGCCAGGTTGTCGAGCAATACCAGTTGCAAGGGGTTATTTTGCGTTTTCTTATTTTTCCCGCCCAGTTGCAATGCCTTATCATAGGCAAGAGTCGCTAGTTTTGCGTAGATTTTGCTTAAGTTCCGGTAGGCCGTGTCATAACTGTGGCTGGTGCGCAGCGCCGCTTCCAGCTCGGTTCGCGCTTTACCGTATTGGCCGGCGTTGGCGTATAGCACCGCTAAATTATTATGGGGTTCCGGCAGTCGGGGATCGTCTTGGCTCAGCGCGGTGTAAATGCGAATGGCTTCGGCGGCGCGGCCTTGACGCGCCAGCACGACGCCCTTGAGGAAACGCGCCCGCACGTCGCGGGGCTGGCGGCCGAGAATGCGGTCGAGCGTTTGTAAGGCCCGGGGCAACTGGCCTTTGGCGACCATCCGCTGGGCGGACTGCAAGGCTGGCGTTCCCGCGGCGGCGGTCAGCGGGGCGAGTACGGCGAGAAAGATAACGAGTGACCGAATCATAAGCCTGTTTGGTTTCCGAAAATAGCCCGAATTCTACCAAAAATAAGCGCGTCGCTGGGATAAGCTTGTAGTAGTCAGCGAATATCGTTCGCCGGCCGAGCGGCGAAAATATCGGTAATGGCCATGGGGCGGGACGGAATTTAGGGTAGAATTTTGCGGATCGTTTTCATCGGTACGAGCAAATGAGTATAAGTAGCGAACACGCGCCGGCCCCCCATTTTATCCGTAATCTTATCGAAGATGACCTGGCAAGCGGCAAGCATGCCGCCGTGGCGACCCGCTTTCCGCCGGAGCCGAACGGGTATTTGCACATTGGTCACGCGAAGTCGATTTGCCTTAATTTCGGCCTGGCCGAGGATTATCACGGCAAGTGTCATTTACGTTTCGATGACACGAATCCCGAAAAGGAAAGCGAGGAATACGCTCGCGCTATCCAGGAGGACGTGCGTTGGCTGGGTTTTCACTGGGATGGCGAGGCAAAATGGGCGTCCGACTATTTCGAGGCGCTCTACGATTACGCGGTTGCCTTAATTCGGCAAGGCAAGGCTTATGTCGATGATCTGAGCGCCGCGGAAATCCGCGCCTACCGGGGCACCTTGACAGCGCCTGGCGTGCCCAGCCCCTGCCGCGACCGATCGGCTGCGGAAAATTTAGACCTGTTTGCTCGCATGCGCGGCGGAGAATTTCCGGATGGCGGTAAAGTCTTGCGCGCTAAGATCGATATGGCGTCGGGCAATATCAATTTGCGCGATCCGGTGATCTACCGGATTAAACGCGCGCATCATATCCGCACCGGGGACCGGTGGTGTATTTATCCGATGTACGATTACACCCATTGTCTCTCCGACGCCTTGGAGGGTATTACCCATTCCCTGTGCACCTTGGAATTCGAGGGGCATCGCCCGCTTTACGATTGGGTGCTCGATCAATTGCCGACGCCGTGCCATCCTCAACAAATCGAATTTTCCCGGCTGGAACTGCAATACACTATCACCAGCAAGCGCAAGCTCAACCAGCTGGTGACCGAGGAACGGGTTTCCAGCTGGGACGACCCGCGCATGCCCACCATTGCCGGTATGCGCCGGCGCGGCTACACGTCGCAAGGCATCCGCGCCTTCGCTCGCCGCATCGGTATTTCCAAATCGGAGAACGTGGTGGACATGAGCGTGCTCGAAGGGTGCATTCGCGAAGACCTGGAATCCAGCGCGCTGCGCGTGATGGCGGTAACGCAGCCGGTGAAGGTGGTGCTGACCAACTTCGAACCGGGCATCACCGGTTCTCGCGAAGCCGGTTTTCACCCCAGCCATCCCGAGTTCGGTTCTCGTGACGTGCCAATCGCCCAGGAAATTTGGATCGAGGCCGATGACTTCATGGAAAACCCACCGCCGGGCTTTCATCGCTTAAAACCCGGTGGTGAAGTGCGCTTGCGCTACAGTTACGTGATTCGATGCGATGAAGTGGTTAAGGATGGGGACGGCCGCGTGGTTGCACTGCGTTGTTCCCTCGACCCGGCCACCCTGGGCAAGAATCCCGAGGGGCGCAAGGTCAAGGGCGTGATCCACTGGGTTTCCGCCACGCACGCCCTGCCCGCCGAAATCCGCCTCTATGACCGGCTATTCACCGTGCCGACGCCGGACGCCGGCCGGGGCGCGGATTTCCATCAGTATTTGAATCCCGCTTCGTTGACCGTGGTGAACGGCTGGGTCGAACCCGCCGCTGGCGCCGCCGCCCCTGAAACCCGCTACCAATTCGAGCGCCTCGGCTATTTTTGCGCCGATCGCCGCGACCACCGCCCCGGCGAGCGGCTGGTGTTTAACCGCACGGCGACCCTCAAGGATTCGTGGGCAAAAGCGCAGGGATAGCCGATGCTGAAAATCTACAATTCCCTGACCCGCGCTAAGCAGGATTTCGTCCCTATCGTTCCGGGCGAGGTTCGCCTCTATGTTTGCGGCATGACGGTATACGACTATTGCCATCTGGGGCATGCCCGGGTGTTGGTGGCGTTCGATATGATCCGCCGCTGGTTCCAAACGTCGGGATTCGACGTAACGTACGTGCGCAATATTACCGATATCGACGATAAAATTATCAGGCGCGCCGCCGAAAATCATGAATCCGTCGATACCTTGACCGGGCGTTTTATTCAGGCGATGCATCAAGACGCGGCGCTGTTGGGGGTGGCGTCTCCCGAATTTGAGCCGCGTGCGACACAATATGTACCGCAGATGGTCGCGATGATCGCGGCGCTGATGGCAAAAGGCCTCGCTTACGTGGCGAAAAGCGGCGATGTGTGTTACTCGGTGCATGCATTTCCCGGTTATGGCAAACTATCGGGCAAATCGCTGGACGATCTGCGCGCCGGAGAGCGGGTGGAGATCGCCGAGGGAAAGAACGATCCGCTCGATTTCGTGTTGTGGAAATCGGCTAAGCCGGGAGAACCGACGTGGGATTCGCCGTGGGGGCCGGGGCGGCCTGGCTGGCATATCGAGTGCTCGGCCATGGGCGACGATCTGTTGGGCGCGCATTTCGACATCCACGGGGGCGGACAGGACTTGCAGTTTCCCCACCATGAGAACGAAATTGCGCAAAGCGAGGGAGTGCACGGGCACCCGCATGTTAACTATTGGATACACAATGGTTTCGTGCGGGTGGACAATGAAAAAATGTCCAAATCCTTGGGCAATTTTTTTACGATCCGCGAGGTGCTGCGGCGCTACGATCCAGAGGCGGTGCGTTTTTTCATTTTGCGCGCGCATTACCGCAGTCCGCTCAATTATTCCGACCGCCATTTAGACGACGCGAAACAGGCGCTTACCCGCTTGTATACGGCGTTGAAAAATGTTCCGCCGGCGCCTGTCGTCGTCGATTGGGACGATCCCGCCGCCGCTGCGTTCAAGGCGGCGATGGACGAGGATTTTGGCACTCCGGAAGCCTTCGCCGTGCTGTTCGATCTTGCGGGCGAGGTGAACCGCGGCGGGGTGGGCGCGCGTGCTGGATTGCTCAAGACGCTGGGCGGGATGTTGGGATTGCTTCAGCGCGATCCGGACGCGTTTTTGCAAGCAGGAACGGCGTCCGCCGGTTTATCGCCGGAACAGATCGAACAACTAATCGGCGATCGGTTGGCGGCTAAGCAAGCCAAAAACTACGCCGAAGCCGACCGCATTCGCCAGCAATTGGCGGACGGCGGCATTATTCTGGAAGACACGCCCCAGGGTACCCGCTGGCGGCGAGACTAACGGGAACCGTTGCCGGGAACGCGAAAAGTACCGGTCCGAGTCATTGATGTGGTTGAGAGCGTATTGTGAAAATAAAAATAATCGCGGTGGCCGCGGCGGTAGCCGTCGGTCTGTCTGGAGGGGTTGCGTTTGCAACGAATGGAATGAACATGGAAGGCTACGGCGCGATTGCGACGGGAATGGGCGGCGCCGCCGCGGCTTACGATAACGGCACGGCCGCGATGATGAATAATCCGGCCACCCTGGCGTTGATGGAGGAAGGACGGCGAGCCGATTTGGCCTTCGGTTTTCTCGGCCCCGATGTGAATTCGTCTCAAGGCGGGCGTTCCTCCCGCTCCACCGCCGACGCCTTTTCCATGCCGGCTTTCGGCTGGGTGCGCAAGCAAGGTTCGGTGGTGTACGGTTTCGGTGTTTACGGCCAGGGCGGCATGGGCACCGAGTACGATTCCCATTCGATGTTTTCCAATCCCGGCAATCAGACGGTTTCGCCAAACCTGGTGAATCGCTCGGAAGTCAGCATGGGGCGGGTGATTTTTCCTCTCGCCATCGATCTGAGTCCGAAGCTGAAAATCGGCGGTTCGCTAGACTATGTTTGGGAGGGCATGGACTTGCAAATGGCGCTGAGCGGACAACAGTTTCTCCAGCTGGCGGGCGGTGCTTCCGCCATGGGGCAAGCGTCCGGTTCGATGATCCAGCGCTTTAGCGCCAATGTGCTGCCGGCATTGGATCCCGCCAACCCGGTGAATTTTGGCTATTTCGACTTTTCCAACAAAAATAAGTATACCGGCCAGGCAAACGGCACCGGCTACGCGGTAAAGCTCGGTCTGGTCTACCAAGCGACCCCCCGCCTCACGCTCGGCGCGACGTATCATGCCAAAACCCATATTAGCGACCTGGAGGCGGCCGACGCTACCGTGTTGTTTAATGTCAACTATAACGGTGGGCCCGCGAACCAGGCGATGCCGGTCAATGGCCGGATGGCGGTGCGTAACTTCCAGTGGCCGGATACCTATGACCTTGGCCTAGCCTATCAAGCGAACGATCGATTGCTGCTGGTGACGGATTACAAACGGATTAACTGGTCGCATACCATGAAGGACTTCAATATGACCTTCACCGCGGGCGGCAATACCGGGCCGGCGTCCGCATTTAATGGCGCCGTCATGGACGTGAAGTTCTATCAGGACTGGCATGACCAAAACGTGCTTATGATGGGCGCCGCCTACCGCGTTACCGATGCGTTGACCTTGCGCGGCGGGATCAATGTCGCCAATAATCCGGTGCCGGACCGCTATCTCAATTACCTCTTTCCGGCGACCGTTAAAAATCATGTGACTGTTGGCATGGGTTATGCGTTCAGCAGGGCGGCAACCCTCGATTTCGCCTGGACTCACTCGATGAAAGCGACCAATACTTCCGGCGTGACGGGCGTCACCACCAGTCACCAGCAAGATAACTGGCAGTTGCTGTACAGTTACCGTTATTAACGCCCAAGCGGCTTGCCGGATGGCTCCGGCGGTGGCGCGGGCGCGGATTGCCCATGTGGTTGCTCGGCGCACCCGCTGCGCCCCAATCCAGTCCGCTTAATCCAGCGATGGTGGCCGCGCGCGACGTAGCGCCACTATTTCCGGCAGGGCGGCCCGGTCATCGCGATTAAAACGATGGCGATAGGGTTTCGCGTCATCGCCAGCGATAGCCGATAGTAGGGATGGATCGATGGTGCGCTTGTGCGGTTGGCCGTCTCGATTCTTCCTTCAATGCGTCCAGCGCAAAATATTCGGTTTTTTCTATCGGATGTTGCGATCTGTTTCCTGACAGCGCCTGTTTGTTCCGGCGGCATCCGTTCAGCGGCGGTTGTCGTGTGCTGTCCCTTGATGCGTGTGGCTTGCAGTTATTTCATTGGCCGGATGCCAAACTGCTTCCGTACCGTTTCGTTGTTCCACAACAAGCGCTTGCCTCGGCTGGCGGTATTGCCGTGAACGCTACGCGCGCCGATAGCGGAGCGGATGGCGGTCAATACCGCCATCGGGGAGGCTAGGCTGAAACCGGCAGGCGCTTGGCCGTTCCATCGCCTGATTGTTGGTGCCGTGGATGCGAAAACCGTGACCGGACATTTCGCATGCGATCTTCAGGGGCTTGGGTTAACGATGGAGGCATTAATGGGCGCTGGGGAAATGGGCGGTTCGGGCAGCGTGGTGATTGCCGCCGTGCGGTTCCGAAGTGGCTGGCGGGAGGCTCGGTGTTTTCTCAAGCACCCCGCGCCAGCGGGTATTGGCGTTATCGCCAGTGACCAAGCAATAATTGTTGACTATTTAACTCAGGTAGTGTTTAATTCCCGATAAGTTTTGTAAGTTATAGGCGTTGTAGTGACGGATGCGAATCGCCGCGCCTACAGCGCGATTCTTTTTCAGACTAGGCTAGAGGAGATTGAACAATGGATATTCCAACGCGTGATGGTGATGGCTATTTGACCGATATGAGTGCATGGACGCCGGAGATTGGCCGTGCAATGGCGGAAGCCGACGGCGTGGATCTGAATGACGCGAAATGGAACCATATCATCAAAGCGCGCGAGTACTATGAGGCTGAGAGCGTGGTGCCGCCCATCCGGAAATTCGCCAAGTACCTTGGCGAAGATCAAAAGATTTTGTTTAAACTGTGGATGACGGGGCCGATGAAGCCAATCACCAAGTACGGCGGCATGCCCAAGCCAACGGGATGCGTTTGAGCAACGGTTTCGCTCGGCGCTTACCGCGTCATTAATGCGGCGGGTTTTTGCGCAAGACGGGTGTTAGACGCCGCCGCGATAGACTGAAAATGGCCTGGAGCGGCGCTCCAGGCCATTTTTTATGACGCGTTCTGCGCGTACCCCACGATTAACGGGATGTGCGCCGCTGGATATTCCCGTTACCGTCGCGGGGATGACGGCGGCGGCGTCTGTTTAACGTGCGGCGAGGAGCGGTCTTAAATACTGCCCGGTGTAGCTGACGGCGTTTTCCGCCACGGTCTCTGGCGTGCCTTGGGCAATAATGCGCCCACCGCCGTCGCCGCCTTCGGGGCCGAGATCGATAAGCCAGTCGGCGGTTTTAATCACGTCCAGGTTGTGCTCGATCACCACAACGGTATTGCCGTGATCACGCAGGCGATGGAGTACGCGCAACAGCAGGGCGATATCGTGGAAATGCAGACCGGTAGTGGGTTCGTCGAGGATATACAAGGTGCGGCCGGTATCGCGCTTGGACAATTCCAAGGAGAGCTTCACGCGCTGGGCCTCGCCGCCGGAAAGGGTGGTGGCGCTTTGCCCTAGGGTAATATAACCCAAGCCGACATCGAGTAGGGTTTGCAGTTTACGCGCGACCGCCGGCACCGGCTCGAAAAAGATGAAGGCTTGTTCTACGGTCATTGCCAGCACTTGATGGACGTTCCTGCCTTTGTACTGGATTTCCAGGGTTTCGCGATTATAGCGCTTGCCCTTGCATACGTCGCAGGGGACGTAAACATCCGGCAGGAAGTGCATTTCCACCTTAATCATCCCGTCGCCCTGGCAAGTTTCGCAGCGGCCGCCCTTGACGTTAAAGGAAAAACGTCCCGGCCCATAGCCGCGTTCCCGCGAGGTTGGCGTGCCGGCAAACAGTTCGCGGATGGGGGTGAATAATCCGGTATAGGTTGCCGGATTGGAGCGCGGCGTGCGGCCGATGGGGCTTTGGTCGACATCGATGACTTTATCGAAGAAGGCGAGTCCGTCAATGTCCTCGAGCGGCGCGGGTTCTTGTTGGCTGCCGTAAAGATGGCGGGCGACGGCGGGATAGAGCGTATCGTTAATGAGCGTGGATTTTCCCGAACCGGAAACACCGGTCACGCAAGTCATGAGCCCCACTGGCAGCTTGAGAGTGACCTCTTTGAGGTTATTGCCGCTGGCGCCGGTGAGATGAAGCCATCGCGCGGGGTCGGGAGAAAAGCGCTGGCGCGGCACCGGGATCGCTTCCAGCGCGGCTAGGTAGCGGCCGGTGAGGGAATCGGCGTGGCGCCGGATATCGGCGGGTGAGCCGGTGGCGATAATCTGGCCGCCGTGCACGCCGGCGCCGGGGCCGATGTCGATGATATAGTCGGCGCTGAGAATAGCCTCTTCGTCGTGTTCCACGACCAACACGCTATTGCCCAAGTCGCGCAGATGGCGCAGGGTGGCGAGCAGTCGCCCATTGTCCCGCTGATGTAGGCCGATGGACGGTTCGTCCAGGACATACATCACGCCGGTCAGGCCGGAGCCGATTTGGCTGGCTAGCCGGATACGCTGCGCTTCGCCGCCGGACAGCGTATCCGCGGAGCGTCCCAGGGAGAGATAATTCAGGCCGACGTTGTTCAGGAAGCGCAGACGGTCGGATATTTCCTTGACGATTTTTTCGGCGATGGCTTGTTTGTGTCCTTCCAGGCGCAACACATCGAAGAAATCCAGTGTATCCCTGAGCGGCAGCGCATTGATTTGGTGAATATTTTTTCCGCCCACCTGGACAAAGCGCGCCTCGCGCCGCAGACGGGTGCCCTCGCATTCGGGGCACGGCTGGATATTCATGTATTTCGCCAGTTCCTCGCGTACCGTGGTGGACTCGGTTTCATGGTAACGGCGATTCAGATTATGGATAATGCCCTCGAAGGGATGGACTTGGCTGCCGCGTCCCAGGGTATGGCGAAAACGAATTTTTTCCTTGCCGCTGCCATAGAGCGCGATTTGCTGGGCGGTTTCCGGCAATGACTCAAAGGGAACGTCCAAGTCGAATGCATAGTGTCCGGCTAAATCTTGCAATAGCTGGAAGTAGAATTGGTTGCGCCGGTCCCAGCCCTTGATCGCGCCGGAGGCCAAGCTCAAATGGGGGAACCCAACCACCCGCTTAGGGTCGAAGTACGTAACATGACCCAACCCATCGCATCGTGGACACGCGCCCATCGGATTATTAAAGGAAAACAGCCGAGGCTCCAGCTCGATCAGCGAGTAATCGCAAGCCGGGCAGGCGAACTTGGCGGAGAATAAGTGCTCGACGCCGCTGTCCATATTCATCGCCAGGGCGCGGCCATCGGCCAGGCGCAGCGCGGTTTCAAACGATTCCGCCAGGCGCTGCTTGCTGTCGGGCCTGACCTTGAGGCGATCCACCACCACGTCGATCGTGTGTTTGCGGTTTTTATCCAAGGCAGGCAGCGCGTCGATCTCGGCGATTTCGCCATCGATACGCAGCCGCACGAACCCCTGGGCGCGGAGTTCATCGAACAGTTCCTGCTGTTCTCCCTTGCGGTTGGCGACGACCGGGCCGAGAATCATCAACCGGCTGTCCTCCGGCAACGCCAGCACGTGATCGACCATTTGCGATACGCTTTGCGACTGGAGGCGGATATGGTGGTCGGGACAGTACGGATCGCCGGCGCGGGCGAACAGCAGCCGCAGATAGTCGTGGATTTCGGTGATGGTGCCGACAGTGGAGCGCGGATTATGGGAGGTGGCTTTCTGCTCGATGGAAATCGCCGGACTCAAGCCCTCGATCAGATCGACATCGGGTTTTTCCATCCGTTGCAGAAATTGGCGGGCGTAAGCGGAGAGGGATTCCACGTAACGCCGCTGGCCTTCCGCGTACAGCGTGTCGAACGCCAGCGAGGATTTTCCCGAACCGGACAGCCCGGTAATGACGACCAGCTGGTTGCGGGGAATGTCCAGGTTAATATTCTTCAGGTTGTGCGTGCGCGCCCCCCGAATGCGGATGAAGTCCATCGGCTACCCTAGCTATGACCAACCTGGTAATATACCGTCTTTCCAAATTTTTTCCCAATCCAACTATTAGGCCATGTCCAAAAACAACAGCAATGAAGGAATGACTCCCCTCGAATCCCGCGCCAGCGCCGGCTTATCAACGATATTCGCCTTGCGCATGCTGGGACTATTTTTAATCCTACCGGTTTTCGCCATCTATGCAGAGCATCTTCCCGGCGGTCAGAGCCATTTGCTGATCGGCTTGGCGCTGGGCGCTTACGGCCTGACGCAGGCGATTTTTCAGATTCCTTTCGGCATGGCCTCCGACCGCTTCGGGCGCAAGCGGGTCATTTATTTCGGGCTGCTGTTATTCGCCTTGGGCAGTTTTGTCGCGGCGGGCGCGCACACCCTTTACATGGTGATTTTCGGGCGCGCGTTGCAAGGCTCCGGGGCGGTGGCCGCGGCGGTAATCGCGCTAACCGCCGATCTAACTCGCGAGGAGCATCGCACCAAGGCGATGGCGATGATCGGCGTGACCATCGGCACCACCTTCACCGTGTCGCTGATTGTCGGGCCGGCACTTGACCACGCCATCGGCGTGCCGGGCATTTTTGCGCTGACCGGCGTGCTGGCGTTTGCCGGTATGGCGGTGCTATATGCGATCGTGCCTAACCCCACGGAAACCCGCTTTCACTCCGATGCCGAAATGGTGCCTGCCCGGGTGCGCGATGTGCTGCGCGATCCTCAGTTGCTGCGGCTGGACTTCGGCATTTTTACCCTCCACGCCATATTGACCGCGATGTTCGTGGTGATTCCGTTCGCCCTGCGGCGCACCGGCAATTTGCCGGTCAATCAGCATTGGGAAGTCTATTTGCCGGTGATGCTGATTTCCTTCGCCTTAATGGTGCCGGCGATCATTATCGGCGAGAAAAAAGGCAAGCTGAAGCAAGTATTGGTTTTTGCCGTTGGTTTGCTGACATTTTCCCAGTTCGGTTTAGTGTTTCTGGTCAACAATTTTTGGGGTATCGCCCTGTTGTTGCTGGCGTTCTTCATTGCCTTCAATGTGTTGGAAGCGAGCCTGCCGTCGCTGATCTCGAAAATCGCACCGGGCGCCAGCAAGGGCACCGCTATCGGCGTTTACAACACCGCCGAGTTTTTCGGCGCGTTCCTCGGCGGGACGATGGGCGGTTTTCTGTCCGGCGCTTTTGGGCCGTCGGCGGTTTTCCTTTTTAGCGGTGGCCTGGCCGGCCTCTGGCTGCTAATGTCGCTCACCATGAAGACACCGCCGAAAGTCTCCAGTAAAATGTTTCACTTGCCCGAGATGGACGCCAAGCAGGCGCAAGCGCTATCGGACGCGCTGGCCGCCTTGCCGGGGGTGGCGGAAGTCGCGGTCGTGGCGGAAGAAAATGTCGCCTATCTCAAAGTCCGCTCGCAGGAGTGGGACGAGGTGGCGGCACTGAAAGTGATAACAGGGAGATAACATGGCCTCGGTCAACAAAGTCATACTGGTCGGCAACCTGGGGCGCGACCCCGAAGTCCGCTATATGCCTAGCGGCGACGCGATTACCAACATTAGTATTGCGACCACCGATACCTGGAAGGATAAAAGCGGCGTCAAGCAGGAACGGACCGAATGGCATCGCGTGGCGTTTTTCGGCAAATTGGCGGAAATCGCCGGGGAATACTTGAAAAAAGGCGCGCAAGTATATGTCGAGGGTTCGCTGCGCACGCGCAAATGGCAGGACAAGGAAGGACAAGAACGCTACACGACCGAGGTCATCGCGGATAAAATGCAGATGCTCGGCGGTCGCGGCGGCGGTGGCAATACCTTCGAGGTGATGGAACAAGGCGCGTCCGGCGGTGAAAAGCCAAAACCAGACGCCAAGGCGGCCTCCGGCAGCGGTTTCGACGACTTCGAGGATGACATTCCGTTCTAAACTCCGGTAAATCTCCGCTTATCCCGGCAGGACGTGGGTTTTCGCCGCCCGGTCCTGTTCCTGTCCTATGCGCCGCCCAGCGCGCGCGCCTGGCGGCGTGACGAGATTGGCGTAAAATAGCGCCTTTTCCACTCTGGCATCGACATTATGGTTCGCACTCGTTTCGCGCCCAGCCCCACCGGTTATTTGCATATCGGCGGCGCGCGCACCGCGTTATTTTCCTGGGCCTACGCCCGCAAGCACCAAGGCAGTTTCGTTCTGCGAATCGAGGATACCGATCTGGATCGTTCCACTTCGGCGTCGGTGCAGGCGATTTTGGACGCGATGGAATGGCTCGGCCTGGATTACGACGAGGGGCCTTTTTATCAGACGCAGCGGATGGATCGTTATCGCGAGGTGATTCAGCGGTTGCTGGACGAGGATAAGGCGTATTACTGCTACGCCAGTAAGGAAGCGCTGGAGCAAATGCGGAAGGAGCAGCTGGCCGCCGGGCTCAAGCCACGCTATGACCGTCGCTGGCGCGATTCCACCGCGACGCCGCCCGCCGGGATAAAACCGGTGGTGCGTTTTAAAACACCGTTGGACGGCGCGGTGGTGATCGACGATCTCGCGCAGGGGCGCGTGGTGATCCACAACAGCGAACTGGATGATTTGATTATCGCCCGCGCCGACGGTAGTCCGACGTATAATTTTTGTGTGGTGGTGGACGACTGGGATATGGAGATTAGCCATGTGATCCGCGGTAATGACCATCTCAATAACACGCCCCGCCAAATCAATATTCTTAAGGCGCTGGGCGCTCCCGTTCCGCATTATGCCCATGTGCCGATGATTTTGGGCGCGGATGGCGAGCGGCTTTCTAAACGGCACGGTGCGGTCAGCGTCGTCCAGTATCGGGAGGATGGTTATTTACCGGAGGCCCTGCTGAATTACTTGGCGCGATTGGGGTGGGGCCACGGCGACGAGGAGATTTTCTCCCCGGAACAATTCGTCGGCTGGTTCCACTTGGACGGTTTAAGCAAATCGCCCGCCCAGTTCAATCCGGAGAAGTTGTCGTGGTTGAATCAGCACTATCTTAAGACGGCGGACAATCGTCGGTTGTCGCGGTTGATTACGCCGTTTCTCGCGACGGACTGCTGCGACCCGGAAAACGGCCCGCCCATGGATGCGGTCATTGCATTGGTTAAAGAGCGAGTGAATACCTTGGAGGAGATGGCCGACGCCGCCGTCTATTTCTACCGTCCACTCGATCCCTCCCCGGAGCTGGTGGCGCAATATCTCACGCCGCCCATCTTGCCGGTCATGGAGGAAGCGGCCAGCCGCTTCGCCGAAATTCCGTGGGATCACGCCGCCATTAATGGGGTGTTGAAGGCCTGCGCGTCCACCCATGGGCTGAAATTTCCCCAAGTGGCGATGCCGCTGCGGTTGTTGGTGACCGGAGAGACGCAGACGCCGCCGGTGGATAAAGTGTTGGCGCTGGTGGGGCGGGATGAGGTCTTGACGCGCATGCGCCGCCAGTTGCAAAGATTGTTCGGGAGCGGCGGCTAAATCCCGCCGTATCCATTGACAAAACCGGGTGATGTTTTTAAAATGCACGGTCTTTACGGGGGGGTATAGCTCAGCTGGGAGAGCGCTTGCATGGCATGCAAGAGGTCAGCGGTTCGATCCCGCTTACCTCCACCAAAAAGGCTTCGCCAGCGTGAAGTTTGGCGTCGGCCAGGGTAAGAGACGGATTGCGGTTTTTTGTCAGGGCAGGTAGAATGCCCACCTCGATTTAGGTCCCCATCGTCTAGAGGCCTAGGACATCGCCCTTTCACGGCGGTAACAGGGGTTCGAATCCCCTTGGGGACGCCAGCTAAGGCGTGAGCCGGCGGTTGTCGGCCGTGAAGGGCTAGATCGGACGCGTCTAGCCCTTTTGTTTTGCAGTTTGTTTTGGAGCGGTAGTTCAGTTGGTTAGAATACCGGCCTGTCACGCCGGGGGTCGCGGGTTCGAGTCCCGTCCGCTCCGCCACCTTTTTAGCTACCGGGATGCCGGTTTGCGGCATTTTTCCGCGGATATGGTGGAATTGGTAGACACGCTGTCTTGAGGGGGCAGTGCCGCAAGGCGTGTGAGTTCGAGTCTCACTATCCGCACCATCGCTTAGCTTGACGTGAGCCCGCCGGCTTGTGGCGTGGGTGCTTCGGTTCCAGAAGCATTTGCGCGCGGGAAGCGCGCGACGCGTCATCCGTGCAGGAATGTCTGCCATGCCCCAGCCGGGGCGGGTGCTTGGGTTAAGAGCCGCCGCTTAATTCTCGATTCTAGGCGCGCCAGGATATTGACCGGCGTCGCTTGCCAGCGCTGATCTTCAAGGCGAAAACTTTCCATCGATTCCATGCTTCCGCTACGAAGACGTCCAATGGCGGCGATATTCGGCGAATATCGGCGCTGGGATAGTGGCTTTTCGGCGCGCCTGCGCTTCGTCCTTTCCTGGCGGGCTCCCGTCCTTTGCGCGTGCTGCGGCTTAGGAAAGGCGCTGCCGAAAGTGGGCCGGGTCGATACGATGGCGGTCAAGTTTCTGATAAACCGCGCGGGGCGTCAGTCTGAGAAACCCGGCCGTCTCACCGATATGACCCTGGAAGCGGGTTAATGCGTCTTCCAGCCAGGATTTTTCCACCTGATCGGCCGCGCGCCGCTTGGCGTCGCGTAGCGGAATGCCCGTCTCCCGTCCGGCCTGGGAGCAATGACGGGAAAGCGCCGAGAACAAATGGATATCGTGTAACGAAGCTCCCTTGCAAAAGAGGAATGACCGCTCCAAGGTATTTTCCAGTTCCCGCACGTTGCCGGGCCAGTCGTGTGCCATGATCTGCATCATCGCCGATGGGTCGAGGGAACGGCGCGGTTGATGGTATTTTGCCGATAGCTTGGCCAAGAGGGCGTCAACCAGAGGAGGAATATCTTCCAGTCGTTCTCGGAGGGGGGGGATAGGCATCACGATAACCGCGAGGCGATAATAGAGATCCAAGCGAAAAATACCTCGGCGAACCCATTCATCCAGGCGGTTGTTCGCTGCTGCGATGATCCGCACATTTGCCGATAGGCTTTGTTTTCCGCCGACACGCTCGAATTCTCCTTCCTGAAGCACGCGTAATCATCGCGCTTGGGCCGCCAATGGCAGCGAGTCGATTTCGTCCAGGAATAACGTTCCTTTTTCCGCCCGTTCAAAAAATCCGTGGCGCACCGCATACGCACCGGTAAACGCGCCGCGTTCATGACCGAATAGCGTGCTCTCCGCGAGATTTTCCGGGATAGCGCCACAGTTGACGGCTAAAAATTGCTGTTGGTTGCGCGCGCTCATGGCATGAATGGCGCGCGATCACTTCCTTTCCTACGCCGGTTTCGCCAGTGATGAGGACGGTTGCCTTGGTTGGCGCCACGATATCGACCATTTCCAGTGTGTTCCTTATCGCGAGCGAATGCGCCACCCGCTTGAGATGACCACCCATATCGTTCTTGCTATCCTGACCGCCGCACCAGATTTTATGCATTTTCCGTTCAATCCGGGCGCTAGCAGCGGCCGATTCGCCGGTGAGGGGCGCATGCGGCTGAAAATACTCATCTCCCGATTGTTGGGCGGCTAGGGTCGGATCGATATAGATGCGCACCTGGCAACTGTGGTCTTCCATGGCGATGCGTTTGCCGAACACGACCTTGGCATAGCCGAAGCGACGTGCCGCGATGCCGCCGAACAGGTTCGATGTCATCCGGCATAATTCAAGGGCGTGTTTAACGGCTTCGCCGAAAGGGCAGCGTGAGTTCACAACGTGCACCATGCCAGGTTCGCTGGAGGCGCGGGAGAAATTACCCCCGATTTTGTTTTTGATGCGGCCAATCATATCGGCGTAAGACGCCGGATCGACCGGACCGTATTTGGGAGAACTCCTGGCGGTAAGCGGCTTCAAAACAGTTGCCGGCGTCTAGTCCCTGCCGTTCGATGCGCGTCACTCGTTTTTCCTGGCCGTCATGGGCTAGGCAATCGTCGCTTTCCATGCTTTGGATCACGAAGCTTTGCAGAAAGGCGATGGGGTTTAACCCTGGAAAAGGGTAGCTAGGCATGGCGGAACTCCTCCTAAAAGCAATTGAGGCGTTTCGAGTATAGGCACGGAATCGCGCCGTCGGTAAGAAAAGCGATAGTGGCCGCTCGACCGGCGCTCTCGGACTGGCGGCGGCCGCTGTACGCTTTAGCGGGTGTGCGAGCGGCCACCGCCGATACAGCAGTGGCAATGTCTCGGTGTTTCTCCGTTGAGCGAAGCTATTGCGGTTTCGCGTCCTCGCGCCATTTTTCCGTGGATGGCCGGAGCGGAGACCAATTTGCTGACGGCGCCACCGCAGGCCGGGCAGTGGGTGACCCAATGTCCCGCGGGATGGCGTGCTTCAAACCGGTGTTTGCAGTCCGGACACCGATAGTCGTATGTCGGCATGTTATTCTCCAATGTGTGTTGCGGAGGAATGTCGAGAGATTGTGCTATTTCGCACGCATCTGTCGCGCGGTGTTTACTTTCTCGCCGATCCGCCGGTGAGGTGGGCGTAAGTGTCCCGTCTCGACCTCGTAAATCCAGCCGCTGACCGTGACCTGTTTGGGAATCAGCGGGTGCTGCCTAACCAGTTCGACCTGTTGGGCGCAGATTTCGTCCACATCGTCGAATAGACGGATCCAATCCCCGAATGTCTGCGGGTCAAGCGTTAGCCTAGGTCCTAGAAACGGATCGACGTTGATTTTATCCAGGTCGCCGTAGCGTTCGGTTAATGCATCCACCGCCGTATCTTGACGGTACGACATCATGCCGCATTCGGTGTGATTGATAATCACGATTTCCGTGGTGCCGAAAAAGTTGCACGAAAGCATCGCGGAACGTATTGCGTCTTCCGTAATTAATCCGCCGGCGTTGCGGAACAAGTGTGCGTCCCCATGATCGGCGCGGATCCCCAGGCAGTCATCCACAGGAAGACGTTCGTCCATGCAGGCGCAAATCCATAATCTACGGTTATTCGGAAGCTGCTGTTGGCGGCGCAGCGTCCAGTTTTCGCGGGTGACCGAAATCCGTATCGAGTTGTTGTTTGAGACTCATGGCGTTTCTCCTTGCGTTTTGTGTTAAGGTCGGCAAGCGCCGCCGCCGTGTTCTGTGGAGCAATTGCCATGCTAAGTAAAAATCAACGATAAAACAGGGTGTTGCAAATGGCATTTCCATGCTATAAAGCGGTCATCGGGATACGGGTTTTTATTTCCGGCCAGGAAGGGCGGGCGGATCCGGCGATTGGCGTGGAGAGAAGTTCCTGTTCCAAGGATGAACGGTGACTTCATCGTCGGTTTGACCGTTGCACAAGACAGCCGAAGGCCAGCGGCGGCGGAAAGCGTAATGGAGCGTGTTGTCCCGTGTCCGGCGGCGCCGCTGAGGAACCGCTTGCGGTTCCGTCCTAACGGCGCGCCAATGCGTCGATGGCGGATACTTGCATGGAGCCGGCGCAAGGAGGCGAGATGCCGGGGGGCGCTTGTCTCTCCGCGGGTAAACTGGGTATGCTAATAAGGGGGTCGGTTCCTTTCTCAATCCGATGACTGGCAGGTTGGGCATGGCTGGGCCGGTCGGGGATTTGCCAAATCCGCGAAGCAAATGCAATGGAGAACGCCATGACGAAGGCGCCAGGCATTATGATTGTCGAGGATGATGCGTTTGTCGCTCAAGCGGTCAAGCTTGAGCTTGAGTATTTGGGGTATGCGGTTCCCGTCATCGCCGGTTCCGGCGAAGAGGCGGTTGAGCAGGCCGAACGCCACCGGCCCGATCTCGTCTTAATGGATATCGTGTTACCCGGCGAGATGGACGGAATCGCGGCTGCCCGCCAGATTGGCGGTTTTAGTATTCCAGTGGTCTACCTTAGCGGCCATATGGACGATCAGCTGCTGGAGCGCGCTAAAATTACCGAGCCTTTCGGTTATCTGCTGAAACCGTATTCTCCGCAGCAGCTTCACGCCACGATCGCCATGGCGTTGTACAAATGGCGGACGGAGAACCGGTTGCGGGAATCCGCCTGGATGTCGGCCGCGTTCTTATGTGTATCGGACGCGATCTTTATTCTGGATGCGGGAGAGCGCATTGTCTTAATGAACCCCGCCGCGCAGCAACTGACAAACATTGACCAAGCCGCTGGCATTGGCCGTCCTTGGCGCGATGTGCTCGAGATCGCCGGCGAGCTTTCCAGCGAGACGCTCGGTACGCTGATTGCGCAAGCGCTGCATCGCGGGGAAGATGTCTGGCGCGAAGCGGGCGCGGCACTGGTGTTGGACGGCGGGGTCACCATTCCGGTTTCCCTCAGCATCAACCCCCTTTGGCAGGAAGAGGCGATACACGGCGTCTCTCTGGTGGTCCGGGATATCAGCCGGAAGCTGGCGTTGGCGCATGAGCGGCGGCAATTGGCGTCGTTGGTCGAAAACAGCGACGATTTTATCGGCGTCGCATCCACCGACGGCGGTACCTTATACCTCAATCCGGCGGGCCGCCGGTTGGTGGGCGCCGGTAGCCTAGAAGCCGTTAAAGGGCGGAATATCCTGGATTTCTTCTCTCCCGCCGAACAGCCTGTCGTCCAGGAGCAAGTGTTTCCCGCCCTGTTGAGCCAAGGGAAATGGCGTGGGGAACTGAGCTACCGGCATCTCGAAAACGGCGGCGATATTCCCGTAGAACTTAACACGTTTCTGATTAAGGAGGCCGAAACCGGGCAAGACCGCACTTTCGGTAGCATCGCCCGGGATATCACGCAACGCAAGCAAGACGAACGGGCGCTCGCCGAGAGTAACGCCCGCTTCTCCGCTATCTTCAATTCCATTACCGATACCGTGATTTTCGTCGATATCCAGCGGCGGATTTCATTGACCAATCCGGCGTTTACCGCGCTGTTCGGCTATGAGGCCGGCGAGCTGGCCGGCCAGACGACGGAATGTCTATACGCAGATGGCGCCGAGTATCATGAGCAAGGACAGATTCGCTTTAATGCGACGGTGCGTCCCAGAAAATCGCTGTACGAAATGCGTTACCGGCGCAAGGATGGTTCGACCTTCATCGGCGAAACCGTCGGGTTGCCGGCGCGGGATGCCGACGATCACGTCGTGGGATTCGTCGCCGTCATCCGGGATATTACCGCCCGGGTCGAGATGGCGCGCTCCCTGCAGCAGGAACGCGCCTTTCTCAAGGCCGTGCTGGATAACATCGAAGACGGCGTCGTGGCGTGTAATACGGCGGGTATCCTGACTTTATTCAACCAGGCCGTCACCAGAATTCATGGCCTACCGGCGACGCCGATTCCCGCCGAGCAGTGGGCGGAGCATTACGATATTTACCAGGAAGACGGCAAGACCTTAATGAAAACGGAAGCGCTTCCGCTGTATCGGGCATTACAGGACGAGCCGGTGCGAAATGTGGAACTGACGATCATTCCCAAACAAGGTTCGCCACGGCTAGTCATTGTGAATGGCCATGCATTTTTCGATGACGTGGGCAACAAATTAGGGGCAGTGGTGTCGACGCACGACATCACGGAACGGCGGCAGGCGGAGGAGGCGCTGCGGCAGAGCGAGAACCGCTTCCGCGCGCTGATGCAGCAGGCGGGGGACGCCCTGATCGTCTATGATTTGCAAGGGCGTATTCTGGATGCGAATCAAGCCGCTTGCGATCTTTCCGGTTACCGCCACGATGCGTTGCTTAAGCGCGTGGTGACCGATTTGGTGCAGGGGAGCGCGCGGGACGAACTGGTCACGATCCTGTCGCGGTTGGAGATCGGGCGGCCCGTCACCCTCGAGAGTGAACACTGGCGCAAGGACGCGACGGCCTTTCCCGTGGAAGTGCGCGTCGGGCTGATCGATATGCCGGGACAACGCGTGGCGATGGCGCTGATTCGCGACATCAGCACCCGTAAAAAAGCGGAACAGGCGCTGCACAAGGCCAACCGCGCCTACCAGGCGCTGAGCGATTGCGATATGGCGATCGCGAAAGCGACCGCCGAGCGCGCGCTGTTACAAAAAGTCTGCCGGATATTGGTCGAGCGTTGCGGTTACCGTTTTGTTTGGATCGGTTTTCCGCAACATGACCGCAAGAAGGGCGTCAAGCCAGTGGCCCATGCCGGTTTCGAGGCGGGGTTTCTGGACGGGTTGGATATCCGCTGGTCGGATACGGCAAAAGGCCGTGGGCCGCTGGGCTCCGCCATTCGGAAAGGGAAAGCGGTCGTGGTTCGCAGTATCCAGCGCAGCGCTAAATTTACGCCTTGGCGCAAACAGGCAATGAAACGGGGCTATGCTTCCGTCGCGGCGTTGCCGCTGATCCATGGCAAGGAAACGCTCGGGGTGCTGGCGATCTACGCTGAAATCGCCGACGCTTTCGACACGGACGAATTGCAACTGCTGCGAGGGCTGGCGCACGACATCGCCTATGGTGTCGCCACCTTGCGCACCCGGGAAGAGCGCCGGCGGGCGGAGCAGTCCTTGAGGGACAGCGAAGAAAAACACCGGCTGCTATTTGAAACCATGAGCCAAGGCGTTGTCTACCAAGATGCGCGCGGCCGGATTCTTTCCGCGAATCCGTCCGCGGAAGCCATTCTGGGGCTTCATCTCGGCAAGATGCGGAGATCGGCGCCGGCCGTTCCCTCATGGCGTGCTATTCATGAAGACGGTTCGGATTTTCCCGCCGACACCCACCCGGCCATGGCTGCCCTGGAAACGGGCCAAGTGGTGGCGGATGTCATTATGGGCGTGGTGCATCCGCACACCCGCGGCAATCGTTGGACACTGGTCAGCGCGACGCCCCAATGGCGGCCGGGGGAGAAAACCCCCTACCAAGTCTATAGCACCTTCACGGATGTTACCGAACGGCGTCAGGTGGCGGCGGAACTCCAGGAATACCGGGACCACCTGGAGGAGCTCGTCGCGGAACGCACCCGGGAACTCACCGCGGTCAACAAGGAGCTGGAGGCCTTTTCCTATTCGGTTTCTCACGACTTGCGGGCCCCGCTGCGCAGTATCAACGGCTTTAGCCAGGCGCTGCTCGAAGATTATGGCGGCAAGCTCGACGAACAGGCGCAGGATTATCTCCTCCGGGTCAGCGACGGCGCGCGGCGCATGGGGGAATTGATCGACGACATGCTGACCCTGTCGCGCATTACCCGCCGAGAAATGCGGCTGGAGCCGTTGGATTTGAGTTCGATCGCCGAAGATATAATCGCCGGACTGGCGCGTTCGGGAGCGGAGCGCGACGTGGAGATCGTCATCATGCCGAATCTTTCCGCTATCGGCGACCGCGGGCTCATGCGGATCGTGCTGGAGAACTTACTGGGGAATGCCTGGAAATTCACCGGACAACGCCAAGCCGCCCGCCTGGAATTCGGCGCGGCGCTTATCAACGGACAACGCACGTTTTACGTTAAGGATAACGGCGCCGGTTTCGAGATGACTTACGCCGGTAAACTATTCGGCGCATTTCAGCGTCTGCACGCCCATACCGAGTTCGAGGGAACCGGCGTGGGGCTGGCGACGGTGCAGCGTGCCATCCGCCGTCATGGGGGCAAGGTTTGGGGAGAAGGCGCCGTCAACGAAGGCGCGACGTTCTACTTTCAGTTGCCGGCATGAGTTTCTGCTAGCATGAAGTACTTTTCATAGAAAGAAGGGCGGGCCGATGGACACCGATTTTCCGAAGAGCCGTTTTATTCTTCTGGTGGAGGATAATCCTGACGACGAAGTACTGACGCTGCGCGCGCTGAAGAAAAATAATATTCCCAACGAGGTGATCGTTGCGCGCGATGGCGCGGAAGCGGTGGAGTTTCTCTTCGGCGAAGGCGCTTATGCTGGTCGCGACGCACGCCATTTGCCGGAAGTCGTTCTCCTCGATCTGAAACTGCCTAAGCTTTCCGGTCTCGACGTGTTGCGCCGGATTCGGGAGAGCGCGTCCACCCGGTTTTTGCCGGTGGTCGTGTTGACGACCTCCGTCGAGGATCGTGATGTCAGCGACAGTTACGCCCTAGGCGCCAACAGCTATATTCGCAAGCCGGTGAGTTTCGACCAATTTACCGAAGCGGTGCGCCAATTGGGGTGCTATTGGCTCGATCTGAATGTCTCGACTGCGCGCGAGGCGTGATTTTGCCGGCGTGGGCGTGAACCCAGGGCGGACGGCGGGGCGCGCGCCCCGCCGTTGAGGATAGCGTATCCCTACAGGGCGCTAGGCAATCGCGCCAGGATGATTGCCTGGCCAGGTGTGCTTTAATCAGATAACGGCCTCAAAACCTTCAAATTGCGGCGGCCCTAAATAGATATCCTTTGCGCTGCCTGCATGGGCATGCGCTTTCCTAAACGCTTCGGATTGCGTCCATGCGTTAAACGAAGCGGCCGAATCCCATGCCGAGTGGGAAGCAAAGAGCGTGCAGTTTTCATCGCTTGGCCCTTGGAGCAGATGAAACGTTTTAAATCCGGGAACGTTGTCCAAGTGGCTTTCCCGGGATTTCCAAATCTCGATGAAATCGTTTTCACGCCCGATCGCGATTTTGAATCGGTTCATTGCAATAAACATAAATACCTCAATCGGATAGATGGAATGGCACGGTGCAGGGACGCCCCGCGTGCAGTAGGCATTGTGGAGAAAAAAGGAGGGGCCGGCAAGTACCGGATCGTCCGTTCTCCGGCGTGGCACCCTTGCGGGCGCGCCTGTTTTTTCGCCGGTGTCCGGCGATATTATAAGTTGCATGTTATATATATCTTATGAAATAATACGTCCTTAACTTTACAAACCTCTTTAAAATGGAAGGAATAGTTCTTATGGCAAGTCTCTACGAGCGTTTGGGTGGCGAGGCGGCAGTCAATCAAGCGGTGGAAATTTTCTATCGCAAGGTGTTAAGCGACGATCGCGTTCAGCATTTTTTCGACAGCGTGGATATGGAAGGGCAAGTCGCTAAACAAAAAGCGTTTCTGACCATGGTGTTCGGCGGCCCCAATCATTATTCCGGCAAGGATATGCGCGAAGGACATCAACATCTGGTGGCGCAGGGATTGAACGATAGTCACGTCGATGCGATTGTGGAATTACTGGGTGCAACGCTGCAAGAGCTTGGCGCCGGCGAAAGCGACATTCAAGAGGTGGCGGCAATTGCCAATAGCGTCCGCGACGATGTGTTAAATCGCTGAAATCGTGGCTAAGGTCGAATATCGCGGCAGCGTCGTGGATGTCGCCGGCAGTGTTTCCGTGTTGGATGCATTGCTGGCCAACGGCCACGAAATTCCCCACGGCTGCCGGGCGGGCGCTTGCCAATCCTGCTTGATGCAGGCAACGCAAGGGCGAGTGCCGGAAGCGGCCCAGAACGGTCTGAAAAGCACCCTCAAGGCGCAAAACTACTTTCTTGCGTGCCGTTGCCAAGTGGAGACGGATTTGGTTGTCCAGTTGCCGCAGGCGTCGGCCGTGCGTTTCAGCGCCACGGTGATCGAACGGGAACTGCTGGCGGAGGACGTGATGGCGCTCCGTTTGCGCGGCGACGCCTCTGTCGATTACCGCGCCGGGCAATATATGACCTTGTGGCGCGGCGAACGCGTGGGGCGGAGTTATTCCCTCGCCAGCGTTCCCTCCCTGGACGCGCACTTAACATTTCATGTGAAGCGGGTGCCCGGTGGCGCGATGAGCGGCTGGATTCACGACCGGCTGCGCACCGGCGAGACGCTCCAATTGCAAGGGCCCGCCGGCCATTGTTTTTACGTGCCGGAGATGGCGGATCAGAACCTGCTGCTCGCGGGGACGGGAACCGGGCTGGCGCCGCTGTACGGTATCGCACGGGATGCCCTGCATGCGGGACATCGCGGGAATATTCACTTATTCCACGGCGCATTGGACCCGGCGGGGCTCTATCTCGTCGACGCGTTGCGGCGTCTCGAGGCGCGTTACCCGAACTTTCATTATCACCCGAGCGTGCTGCGCTTGCCGGCACGGCTGGCCGAGGGGATTCAGGTGGGCGCGATCGATCGCCTGATTTCCACGGCAGCGCCGGAATTGACGGGCTGGAAAGCGTTTTTGTGCGGCGCGCCCGACCTGGTAGCGCAGTTGCGCAAGCGTGTTTTTCTGGCGGGCGTGCATTCCGCGGATATTTACGCGGATGCGTTTTTCTCCACGGCGCCTCCCCCGGCTTAAATCATTGGACAGGCCGTCATGCAACTGACCCGGCATACGGATTTTGCGTTACGGACCTTGATTTTCCTATCGCTCAAGGAAGGCGGTGGTCTCGCTACCATTGGCGAGATCGCCGAGTGCTTCGCCATTCCGCGCAACCACTTGGTGAAAGTGGTGCACCGCTTGGGCCGTCTCGGTTATATCCAGACCTTCCGCGGCAAGGGCGGCGGCGTGTGCCTGGGCAGGGCGCCGGGCGAAGTCCGTCTCGGCGCGGTCGTCCGCGCGATGGAGGCGACCTTGGACATGGTGGATTGTCACCGGTCCGTCTGTCCCCTGGCAACGGAATGCCAGTTAAAGACGCTGTTAAACGAAGCGAGGAACGCGTTTATCGCGGTGCTCGATCAATACACGCTTGTCGATCTGCAACAGCAACCGGTCGTGCTACGGGCGCTGCTGCGCATGGATGCCGCATTGTCCCGCTAGGCCCCGCGGTGCTTCGGCCGTTAGGATCGGCGCATCGGCCCGACACTAGCCGCGTTGAACGGACAGACCTTCTTAATCTGTCCCTCCGGGACAGAGAGCGTTATAATTATAGGTTTATTTAGTCTTTGGTCATTAGCGACAGTGAATCCTTTGCAGGAAGAAATCCAGCGGCGGCGTACTTTTGCCATCATTTCTCATCCCGACGCCGGCAAGACCACCCTAACCGAGAAAATGTTGTGGTTCGGCGGCGCCATCCAGATGGCGGGCGCGGTGCGGGCGCGCAAGGCGGAACGTCACGCGACCTCGGACTGGATGGAATTGGAAAAGCAGCGCGGCATTTCGGTGACTTCCTCGGTGATGCAGTTCCCTTACCGGGATTGTGTCATCAATCTACTGGATACGCCGGGACACGAGGATTTTTCCGAGGATACCTATCGTACCCTGACCGCAGTGGATTCGGCGGTAATGGTGGTCGATTCGGTCAACGGCGTGGAGGTGCAGACGATCAAGCTGCTCAATGTGTGTCGCTTGCGCGATACACCAATTCTGACCTTCATTAACAAGCTCGACCGCGAAGGGCGTGACCCGATTGATCTCCTCGACGAAATCGAGTCGGTGCTGAATATCCAGTGCGCGCCGATGACCTGGCCGATCGGCATGGGCAAGCGATTCCGCGGCACATATCATCTTTACGACGATACCGTCATGGTATTCGACCCGACAGCGGAAAAAAGCACCGCCGGAGTATTGATTGGTCTCGATAACCCCCGGCTTGACGAACTGATCGGCGACCAAGCGCGGGAATTGCGCGAGGAGGCCGAGCTGGTGCGTGGCGCGTCTCACCCTTTCGACCGAGCGGCGTACCAGGCGGGTAAACAGACGCCGGTGTTTTTCGGTTCGGCGATGAACAATTTCGGCGTGCAATCGCTGCTAGACGCCGTTGTCGCGTTGTCCCCCGCACCCCTGCCGCGAGCGACGGAGAGTCGCGTTGTCACGCCTGACGAGCCAAAGTTTAGCGGTTTTGTATTCAAAATCCAGGCGAATATGGATCCTAAACATCGAGACCGTATCGCATTTGTGCGGATTTGCTCGGGGCGCTTCGACCGCGGGATGAAAATCAAGCAGGTCGCGACCGCCAAGCAATTGACCGTCGGCAACGCCATCACCTTCATGGCGCAAGATCGCAATACCGCCGACGAAGCCTACGCCGGCGATATCATCGGTATTCCCAATCATGGCACCATCCGGCTTGGCGACGCTTTTAGCGAAGGCGAGGCGCTAAAATTCAGCGGTATTCCGTCGTTTGCGCCGGAACTCTTTCGCCGCGCGCAATTACGCAATCCGATGAAAATGAAACAATTGCAAAAGGGATTGCGGCAATTGGCGGAGGAGGGCGCAACTCAGCTATTCCGGCCGTTGGCGTCCAATGATTTAATTTTAGGTGCGGTGGGGACACTGCAGTTCGACGTCGTTGCGCATCGGTTGCGCTACGAATACGGGGTGGATGTGGTTTTCGAGCCCTATCACGCCGCAATTGCCCGCTGGCTGCAAGGGTCGACCGACGATTTACGGAAGCTGGCCGATCAGTACGGCGCCAACGTGGCCTTGGATGGCGCCGATGATTACGTTTACCTCGCGCCGAGCCGGGTTAACTTGGATCTAACCCGGGAGCGCTTCCCGCAGCTGCATTTTCTGGAAACGCGGGAAGTGGGTTAGCGCGTCCATCGCCGAGTCGCCTGTCTCCGCGCGGTTGCCGGCAATCGCGCGTTAGTGGATGAAATCGACATCCACCAGATCGAAGCCCTGGGTTTCCCGTTGGGCGCTGATGCGGCCGATCTCCCGGATTCCCGTCCGCTCGTCCATTACCGGTAAGTGGCGGCTTTGCCAGCGCCGTGAACCGACAACACCCCAATTCAGGGTGAGTCCCCAGCCGCCGAACAAGTCTTGCTGTAGGTTGACGGAATAATAGCGTGCTTTTTCCGGGTGTTGCCAATATAACCGCAAGCGCCGCTCCTTAACTCTTGATGAAGTCAACGGATATCTGTGTGCATTCTAACGTGTCCGCCAGCGCTTGGATAGGGGGGGATAACGCCCGTGAGATCGGCGCGCCGGTGGCGTGTTTGCGTGTCGTGGATTGTGCCGGGACGCGTGTTCGCTGTTGCCGCTGGTCGGTGGAAACCAGGTGGACTTGGCGGCTGTCCGGGGTTATCGGCAAGTCCGCCGCCGAGCATGCCCTGTCCAAATAGCCAGTTGACCCTCACGAGAGCCCCGCGTAAAAACCACACTGAAGGTGTTTGTTTTTGAGGAGAAGTGCGCGATCTGCGACAAGCGCCCCCTCTTATAAAGCAAGCGTATTATTTGAATAAGTATGTTCTAAGGATGGAGTTATGACAACAGGTACGGTGAAATGGTTTAACGATGCGAAGGGATTTGGCTTTATTACGCCCGACGAAGGCGGTGACGATTTGTTCGCCCACTTCTCGGCGATCCAAATGAACGGATTCAAAACCCTGAAAGAGGGCCAGCGAGTGAGTTTTGAAGTCATTCAGGGGCCGAAGGGGAAACAAGCGTCCAATATTCAAATGCCCTAGTCGTTAGGGCTCGGCGGCCCGGTTCTTGTTCCTGGGCCGCTTTTCTTCTGTTCTCCGTTCGTGCGGTTTCCCCTCATTTCGTATTTTCCCCTGTCAGGCTCTCCGGCGCGACTAGTGTTTTCCCGTTGTTCTCCCTAGAATAGGGTGGCCTGCCGTTGTGGTCGGGCCGCGTTTCGCAGCGACACCCCCTGCGTTCTGTGTTTTCCTGGCGGCGCGGCACCGTCCGCTGGCTCAATCTGTCTTGGTCGGTGTTTGGCGGGACGTGGACGCATCGCAATGAAAAAAATTATCTTTCCTTTCGTGTTCTTGGTTTTCTGTGGCTGGTGCGTGACATCGCTTGCTGCCGGTTTCGCGCTGAGCGAGCAGAGCGTCAGCGGCTTGGGCACTGCCTATGCTGGTGGCGCGGCGGTTGCCGAGGACGCAACGGTCGTTTTCTATAATCCCGCGGGGATGACGCGGATTGCCGGGCGTCAATGGGTGGTCGCCGCCCATGTAATCCAATCCTCGGTAAATTTTTCCAATCACGGCTCCCATACCGCGTCGGGGACTCCGCTAACGGGTGGAAACGGCGGCGACGCCGGGACTGTGGGCGTATTGCCGACGTTTTTCTACACGCAACCTATCGCGCCACGCCTCAAGTTCGGTATCGGCGTGACGGCGCCTTTCGGCTTGCTCACGCAATACGATAACGGTTGGCGAGGCCGTTACCATGGACTTAAATCCCAGTTGCAAACGCTCGATATTAATCCGGCGCTGGGCTATCGTCTCGACGACCGCGTATCACTCGGCGCGGGTATTTCCTTTCAATACATGAAGGCGGATCTGACCAAGGCGATTGATTTCGGTACAGTGTGCGGCGGCGCGTGCGGTGCGCCCCAATCTAACGACGGTCGAGCGGCGTTATCCGGTGGCGATTGGGGTATCGGTTTTAATCTCGGCGCGTTATTTATCGTGACACCCGCTACGCGGTTGGGGGTGGCCTATCGTTCCCGAATTGAGCACCACGTGCGCGGCACGGCAAGCTACCAGATCCCAGCCAATGTTCCCGCGGCCATCGCGCATTTGCCCGCGTTCCGCAATACTGACGCATCGGCCGACGTGACGGTGCCGGACAGCTTGTCGGTGAGCGCTTTTCACCGATTGGACCGGCGCTGGGCGGTGATGGGGGATGTGACCTGGACACATTGGCGCTTGTTTAAGGAACTGCGCGTCCATTTCGACAACGGCGCGGCGGATGACGTAACGCCGGAAGCGTGGCGCAACACTTACCGTGTTTCCCTCGGCGTTAACTATCGTCAAGATTCGGCCTGGTTATGGCGCGCCGGATTGGCCTACGATCAGACCCCAGTGCCCGATCGATATTACCGCACGCCCCGCACCCCCGATGCGGACCGGATATGGCTGGCGCTCGGCGTAAACTATCGGTTGTCGGGAAGCGCTATGCTGGATATCGGTTACGCCCATCTTTTCATGAAAACGGCGTCGCTAACCGACGATGCGCCGTTCGATGGCCAGTTGACGGGCGATTATCGCAATCAGGCGAATATTCTTGGCGTGCAATATTCGCGCACCTTTTAGCGCTTCCCTCCTTCCCTGAACATTGTTGGGTTATCCACACTGCTTTGACCGCTTGTCGCGTTTGCGACAGGGAGGTTTTCTCGGTCGTCTATTGTTTATCTCCATGAAAATAAAATAATAAAACTTTCCTGCTCGAGGTGGCACGCAAGTTGCAAAGCATCGTTCGACTTCAAAGATCAACGGGCGAGAAGCGCATGCTCTTGCCGCGGCTACGGGAGTGGACGATGCACGCGAAAGTGATTCCGATTTTCAGTGGAGATAGTGCGGCGCACCAAGGGTGCGGCGCGAAAGGCGACGCGGGTCAATCGTCCTGCGGTTCCAGCGCGGGCCAAGGCGATCTGCCGCCCGCGGTTTGGGAGAAAGTGAAGAATCATCCTTGCTATAGCGAGGAAGCGCATCATCATTACGCGCGCATGCATGTGGCGGTAGCGCCGGCGTGCAATATCCAGTGCAACTATTGCAACCGTAAGTACGATTGCTCCAATGAAAGCCGTCCTGGCGTCGTGAGCGAGAAACTCACACCAGAAACCGCGGCGAAGAAAGTATTAGCGGTCGCGTCGGCCATCCCGCAAATGACCGTGGTGGGTATTGCCGGCCCGGGAGACTCTCTGGCCAATCCCGCTAAAACGTTCCGCACGTTCGATCTCATCATGAAGGAAGCGCCGGATATCAAATTGTGTCTGTCCACCAATGGCCTGGCGCTGCCCGATCACGTACAGGCGATTCAGGATTTTAATGTGGATCACGTCACCATCACCATTAATATGGTCGATCCCGATGTGGGGGCGCAGATTTATCCGTGGATTTTCTACCGCAAGAAACGCTGGCAGGGCAAGGATGCCGCCAAGATATTGACCGAGCGGCAGTTGGAGGGACTGGAAATGCTGACCGCCAAGGGCATTCTGGTTAAGGTCAACTCGGTCATGATCCCGGGGGTCAACGACGAACACCTGGCGGCGGTGAACCAGGCGGTGAAATCTCGCGGCGCTTTCCTGCATAACATCATGCCGCTGATATCCGAAGCGGAGCATGGCACCTACTATGGACTCAACGGCCAGCGCGGCCCGACCGCTCAGGAGCTGAAGGCGTTACAAGACCGCTGCGAGGGCGAGATGAACATGATGCGCCACTGCCGTCAGTGCCGGGCCGACGCCGTAGGGCTGTTGGGCGAGGACCGCAGCGCCGAGTTCACCACCGAAAAAATTCAAGCCATGGACGTGCAATACGACCGGGAGACGCGCCAAGCCTACCAAGAATATGTGGAGCAGGAGCGCCAAGACAAGGTGGCGGCGAAGGAAGCGGAATTGGCGGCGCTTGTCGGCGAAGCGGATGACACTAAAGTGCTGGCGGCCGTGGCGACGAAAGGCAGCGGCCGAATTAATGAGCATTTTGGTCATGCCGCTGAATTCCAGGTGTACGAATTGAGCGCGGCGGGGGCCAAATTCGTGGGTCACCGGCGGGTGGATCACTACTGCCAAGGCGGCTACGGCGAGGAAGAAACGCTGGAAACGGTGATTAAGGCGATTGACGATTGCGCTGCGGTATTCGTCGCTAAGATCGGCTTGTGTCCCCGCCGAGATTTGGAAACCGCGGGTATCGAGGTCGCGGACCAGTATGCGCATGCGTACATCGAGCAATCGCTAATCGCTTGGTTTAAGGAATATCTGGAAAGGGCGCGGCGGGGCGAAGTCCAGTCCGGATCACGCGGTAGCGGTCAAATCCGGCAAGGCGCCTACGTCGCCGCGTAACCGAATTTTTATTGTTGGCAGCCACGCTGCCGCTGGGAAAAGGAGAAAAGCATGTCCTATAAAATTATCGCCTCTACGTGTACCGCTTGTTCCGCGTGCGAGCCCGAATGTCCGAATGTGGCGATTCGGGAGAAGGATGGCACATTTGTGATCAATCCGAAGAAATGCACCGAATGTATCGGCCACTATGATGATCCGATGTGTATCGAGGTCTGCCCGGTGGACGGCTGTATCGTCGTCGATAAGAGCGTTCCCCGCTATGTCGCCGCCTGAGGAGGGCACGATGAACCTGACGCTTACGGTAAAGGCGGAAAATTTCATCCGCCGGATGATCCGCTTTGGCGGTGGCGGTGGCGGTGGCGGTGGCGGTGGCGGCGCGGGGGCCGGATTCCGGCTGATCGTCACACCTGGCGGCTGCTCCGGTTTCAACGCCGATTTTACGGTCGAAACCGAACCGTTTCCCGGCGATACCGTGATCGACAGTGGCGGCGTGCAAATATTCCTGCCAGTGGAAACGCGATTACTATTGGACGGATTTACCGTTGATTTTACCGATACGCCTTCCGAGACCGGGCTCAAGTTTTATAACCCTAATGCGCCAGCGGCGTGTGGTTGCTCCACCTCGATGCCGGGTGGCGCTGATTCCGTGACGGCTACGGTGAGTATCGCGAGTATCGGGCGTAAGTCATCGTGACCGGCGCCGCGGACGCGGCAGAGGGAATGGCGGAAGGCGCGGTGGGTGACTGGGCCTGGCTGGAGCGCGCTTGTCTGGGAGAGGCGTTGCCCGCCGCCGCCGAGCAGCATTTGCGGCAAGCGGGGCAATCCGCTCTCGATCCGGCGGAGGCGGAAAAACAGCTACAGCAAGCGCTCGCCGCCGCACCGCGGCATGTGGCGGTTTATATTGCTTGTTACCGCTACTATTTCTATCGGGGGCGGATTGCCGAGGCGTTGCCCTACGCGGAATTATGTCTTGGCGCCGCCGCTGACATTTTGGGCTTGTCTCGGGAATGGCGCAAGGTAGACGCGGGCGGTGCGGATTTTGGCGATTTTAATGCGTATGCCACGCGTTTTTATTTGTTCAGTCTGAAGGCCTATGGCTACTTGCTGATGCGCCTGGGACGATTAGACGAGGGGGAGGCGGCCATGACCCAGGTAATGGCGTTGGATCCGGCGGATCGAGTAGGTGCGGCGGGGTTGCTTGCGGTGTCACGGCGCAGAGGATGGGAAGACGATGACTGAAATCGACGAGGCGCTGGATTGGCAGGGACAGCCGTTGGACTGCGGGTGTTGCAGCTATGACCACTTGCGGGCGGCGGGGCGTTGCCAACTGCGGCGTGCGTGCGTTCACGATCGTTACGCCCGGCGCATCGATCGTTTTTTCTCTTGGAACCGCGGGCTGGCCGGAGACTATCTGGATCACCCGTATTTCGAGGTGCGGGCGGTGGCGGCGAAATACGTGGACATCTTTCGGCTGCCTCGATTACTGGACGATCCCGATGAGACGGTGCGTTTTAGCGCTGTTATGCGGTTGCCGCGGCGCTATCTGTTGAACAGGCGCGAGGATAGCGACCGCGAGGTGCGCATTCGCGTCGCTTACCGGCTAGCTGGTAAGGATTTAGCGGATATGCGCCGGGATCCCGACTATTACGTGCGTTTAGTCGTGGCGCGGCGGTTGCCGCCGGAGATGTTGCCATCAATGGTTAACGACGTTGATCGGGCCGTGCGGGCGGAAGTGGCGCGTCGTATTGGAACGGAATGGCTCGGCCGGATGTGCGCCGATGAAGAAGCCGATGTGCGTTTAGAGGTGGCGCAGCGGCTTACGGGCGGCGCGTTGGACCAGTTGCGCGGCGATTCGGATTGGCGGGTGCGTTACGCTGTGGCCGAGCGGGCCGGGAAAGACGTTTTGACGCAGATGCAAGACGATAGCGACGAGACGGTGCGGGAAATAGTCCAGTCGCGCTTGCGGCCGGAAGCAACCGTCAATCAGCAGTGGAGCGAGGGAGGCGTATGAATATTAGCCGTGATAGCGACGTGATTGAAGTCGATGACGAACCACAATTTCAATATGGACGCAAAGTGCGCTCTCGCCGGGTTATCCGTAACGATGGCACCTTTCCCGGCAAGGACATTGGCGAGGTGCTGGTGAACAAGGGGGATGTTGGCTATGTGGCGAGTATTGGCACCTTCCTCCAGCAATTTTATATTTATGGTGTCGATTTTTACGAACACGGTTATTTGGTCGGCATGAAAGGGAGGGAGTTGGAGGCGGCGGACGAAAGGGAGGAAAAGGGGGAGGTAAAACGGGAGGTGACCGGCTATGTTTGATTTACGTGAACCCAAATATCACTGGGGACAACCGGTTCGTTGCACGGAAGACGTATTGAACGACGGCTCCCATCCCGAACACGCCGCGGAAGCGTTATTGGCGGCGCGAGGCAGTGTCGGAGCGGTTGTTAACGTCGGCCACCATATGGACAGTAACACCCCGGTTTATTTGGTTGAATTTTCTCGGGGATTGGTCGTGGGCTGCCTGGAAGAAGAGCTAACGCCAGTTGACGCGCGAGTTGGAGAAAAATGATGAAAGTGATGATACGAAAAGCGAGCGAAGGCAAGTTTTCCGCCTATGTGGCGAAAAAAGACTTGGAAGAACCCATCGTGGATATGGAAAAGGAGGGGCTCTGGGGGGGCGTGGTTACCCTGGCGAACGGTTGGCGGCTGGCGCTGCCGGATATGGCGGCGGATACCCGCCTACCGGTCACGGTGGACGCACGGCGTTTGGGAGAGTAGCGATGCCGCTGGCGATGGGGTTTATCGAGGAAATCGAGACGGTGCTGAAGGATGCGTATCGGGCAGGCGATAATCCGCTGACGGCGCTACGCCACCGCTACCCCGGCGTGCGCTTTTCCCGTTGCGACACCGATGACGTTATCGAACCGCCTCACCGGGAAAACGACCGGTTCAACCTGTATCTGGTGGACGACAGCAGCCACTGTCCGTGCATTACGCCGGATCCGACGCGCGCTACCGGCGTGCTTATCGGCGACAAATGAAGGATTCCAAGGAGAACAATATGTCGGACATCGCACTCGACCCAATTATCACCGGCCTGCGGCAAGGCGTCGTCGTGCCCTATTTGGGGCCGGGGGTGCTGGATTTATGCGTTCCCCCCTGCCCCGTGCCGACTACGCCGGAGGCGCTGGTCGAACGCTTAACCGCGAAAGCGACCGTGCCATTTAAAATTCGCCGTAACTTGACGGCGGCGGCGCAATATATTGAAAACTTTAAGCACCGTAAAACCTTGCACGGACTGATGCACGAAGCATTCCAAGCGCAGGTGGCGCCTACCGCGCTACATCGCGCGCTCGCGGCGTTACCTCGTTTGCCGCTGATCGTGGATACCTGGTACGACGACGCGACCGCGCGGGCGCTGGCGGAACGTCCGAATTGGGGGCAAGTTCAGGGCGTGAGCCATGCCGATTACCGCGACGTCTGGGTTCATTACCACGCCGCGAATGGCGATGCGGCCGACGAAACGGCCGCCGCGTCGTGGGATACCCTATTGTACAAGCCGCTAGGCGCGGTACGCACGGGCGGCAGCACGTTGGTATCCGATTCGGATTATGTCGAAGTGTTGACCGAAATCGACATTCAAACGCCGATTCCACCACGGGTGCAAGCATTACGCAAAGGACGGTGTTTTCTATTTCTTGGCTGTCATTTTCGTAACCAGCTGGAGCGTAGTTTTGCGCGTCAAATCATGAAACGTTCCAGCGAGGGCCCCCATTGGGCGTTCTTGCCGGGAGAGTTGACCAAGAACGAGCGGCGCTTTCTTGACGAACAACGGATTACCCGTCTCGATCTACCGCTGACCGCGTTGCTGCACGCGCTTTCCCCCGCCGTCTCGATCGCTACCGCCTGAGCCATTGGGCGGCGCGGCTTGCATTGGCGCGGAACCATTGAGGGGTGGTCTCGCGAGAGGGGGTTCCGCGCGCCAACGCGGCCTAGATCGGCATCCTGGCGCGGGAAACCGAATAGACGGGTTAGTCCCCATGAATGGGTAATCTTGCCGCCCCTACCGAAGAACGGGCGATCGCCATGGTCATGCTTGGGTCGCCGGTAACGCCGGGGAATACGGCGATATTCTGTTGCGCGCGGCGGGCGTGATGCGGGATCGCAAGGGCGCGGCTGCTCCAGCCCGGGTGCGCACGGCGCTTCGCCGATCAGGATTGCGTCGCATCTCGCCGTCTATTCCAAGCGGAGGATATTCATTTGGCATGACGAATCGGCGCGGTTTTCCGGCTGATTTTGGCTGGAATGGATAACCCCATCACCCTGATATTTATCGAAGTTTCCTAGAAAATCCCTCGGCCTGTTCTATAATGAGTTATGTCAGGAGGAAGAAGCGATGTTAGGCGTAACCAATAGCGCGTACGGTGGGCTTTACACCATTGGCGGACTGCTGCAAAGCGGCGGCCTGGGTGGTTTCTCGGGCGGCGCTTACGGCGTGGGCGGCATCGGCGCCGGACTCGGGTTAAACGAAGGCACAACGTCTTCCCCCTACGCCCTGGGCAAACAGCAGGGGAGCTATCAAGTGAAGCTATCCGCTTACGGCCAGTTGCGCTCCGCGCTGGATCACTTCAATACCTCTCTCGACAAACTCAAAAGTCCGCAATCGGTTGCGCCATTCAAGGCGACGTCCAGCAGCGAATCCGTACTGACAGCGTCGGCTTCTACGGATACGGCGAAAGCCGGCACCTACAATGTGACCGTGAATCAACTGGCTACCGCGCAAACATTGACCAGCGCGACTTTCGCCGATGCCAACGCGACCATTGTGGGCAGCGGCAGCTTAACGATTCAGGTGGGTAGTTACAACGCGAATCTCAACAGCTTTACGCCAGCGGCTGGCGATACCGCGAAAACGCTGACGATTACCCCGGTCAGCGGCACCCTGGGTGGTATCGCCAGCGCGATCAACAATGCCGGAACCGGAGTGAAAGCCAACGTCGTGCAAGTGAGCGGCGGTTACCAATTGTCGCTGACCGCATCCAATAGCGGCACGGACAACACCGTGAAAATTACCGCCGCGGATACTTCCGGCGGCCCGCTCACCGGCAATACCGGCCTGGGTCAGCTTAGTTTCGACCCTACCGCCACGGCAGGCAACGGCAAGAATCTGACCGAATCGACCGCTGCCCAGAATGCCCAGCTGACCGTGGACGGCGCGAGCGTGACCAGCCAGTCGAACGCGGTGACCTCGGCAATCCAAAATGTGACCCTCAATTTGAGCAGTACCGGCACTTCCGCCGTGACGGTCGATGTCAACCGGGATAGCGCGGCGTTTTCGGCATCGGCGCAACAGTTTGTCGATGCGTTTAATGCGTTGCAAAGCACGGCGGCAACGCTGGCGCAGCCATCGATTTCTAATACGAATCCCCCACTCGCCAACGACGGGTTGCTGAGCACCCTGGCCAGCGGGATTCGGCAGGTCGTCTCTCAAGCATCCAGCGGCTATGGCGCGAATCAACTGACCTTGCCGGATATCGGCGTTAGCAGCCAATTCGACGGCACGCTGTCGCTCAATCAGACGACGTTGGCCAACGCCTTCCAGCAAAACCCCGAGGGGGCAACCCAGCTCCTTGCGGACACGGGAAAGAAGCTGTCTAATCTGGTGACGGCGAATACCGGTCCCACCAGCCAATTGCAGTTCACCACCAACAGTCTGGAGCGGGCTGTCCAGAATATCGAGAACCGGAAATCGGTCTTGCAGGACTATTCGGCGCAAACCTATTTCGGCTTGCCTACGCAATATTCGTTGTTTACCTATATGTTCTCTAGCAGTAGCACGGTCGGAGCATTGTCGCGCTATTCCCAAATATCCCAGTTGTAACGGTTAGGCGTCTTCTTCGTCTGCCTTCTTTCATTTTGCGTAAAGTAAACGACAAGCGCTTGTCAAGCCGTTGTCACAAGGGTGTACTATATTGGCCTTAGCGGTCCTTGCCATTTCCGCTGAAGGAAATGGTTCCGTGAAGGGACACCACCCGGGGGAATGACATCATGCCAGAAGCACATAGTTTGCGTTCGTTTGATGCGGATTTGGGGCAGCTGCACGCTCGCGTCATGGAAATGGGGGAGAAAGTGGATTGCCAGTTTCTCCAGGCCTTGCAAGGCTTGGGCTCGGGAGACGGCGCCATGCTGGCGCAGGTGGTCGCTGACGATGGAAAAATTAATGCGCTAGAGGAAGCGATTGACCAAGAGTGTCTGCGCCTGATTTCCTGCGATCAGCCGGTGACTGACGATTTGCGGGTCATTACCACCGTGGTGCATACCATTACCGACTTGGCGCGGATCGGCGACGAGGCCGTTAATATCGCCCGTCGCAGTATGGATGTTTACCAAGCGGCGCACCGCGACCTGAGTAATCTCCTCAGAATCCGCCACGCAGCGTCGATGGCCCGAACGATGCTAAGTCTTGCATTGGATGCTTTTGAGCGGCTGGATGTACGTATCACGAAGGAAATCGCGCGGCAAGGGCACGATCTACGTGGCGATTTGCGCGCCTTAACCCGCCGGTTGGCGGCCGACATGGTGGGGCAGCCGCTGATTATCAGTTCCTCGGTCGCCTTATTGTTCGTGACGATCGCTATCGAGCGGATCGGCGAACATGCACAGGATATCGCCCACGGTGTGGCGTTGCTGATCGGGCGGGCGGAAATTTCCGTACAACGTCCTCCGCAGTTTCAGCGGCAAGTCGGCTGATCGCGCGTAGTTTAAAAGCGTGGCGGCCCTGGCTATCCCAGCGTTGCGCGTCGATTACGGCACAGCGGGGCCGCTCTTTTCTCTGGACAACCGGAGCACAGCTCCCGAACAGTGGGAGATGGATGGGTTTGTCGGATCAATAGCCCCGCTGGCATGCAATGGTGTGGCTTCACTTGAAATGCGGCGTTGTCGTAACGGAAAAAATCCATGTCCCCTGCTTTCTTAGGGAACCTCGCAAGAGGACGTCGAGTGGCGTCGGGGACAGCTTTCCATGTCTTCTGCGCGGTATTGCCGTTTTCCCTCCTCTCCCAAGCCGACCCAGGCTCCACCGATACCGGATCGAAACCGGACATCCGCCGCTCGCCGCTGTGCATGAGGGGCCGGCGAATGAACAGCGGGTCGGCACTCATCAATGTGAGCGCGCTTCCTTCATCCAATTGGCCGGGAAGCATTTCGCCGGATTTTATCCGCGGCGCACTGAGGTTGAACCATTCCACTATCGGCCGGTCGCCGAAAAAAGCGCGTAATTCGGCGGCCTTCCAATGATAGGCGAGGAGGTTGCGGGCATCCACCGTATGGCCTGCCGCCTCGAGTAACGTCTTTTGCCGGGCGTTATTGATGCAGCCCGGTTTTTCGAAAAAGCGAATCTTAGCCATTGGTGTCTCCTGGCGTGTTTTTGGCCAATGGCGACAAGCGCAGTAAGCCATCCACCTGCCGCTGAATCAGTTGAGTCATCGCCGGATCGAGTTTTTCCCGCCAGCGCGTGGGAATCGCTCTCGCGCCATAGCGCGCGCCGGCGAGCATTCCCGCTAGCGCGCCGGTAGTGTCGGCGTCTTCGCCGCGGTTAACGGTGTCGACGACGCAGTCTTCGAAGGTGTCGGTATAGAAAAAGTGATATAACACCGTCTGCACGGTATCGACGATATAGCCGGATGCCCGGCGCGGGTAGGGATCGAAGCGGAATGGACGGTATTGCGCGATCAGCCGGTTGGCTTCGTCGCGGCATTCCTTGACGCCTTCTCCTACTATCAGCCGTTGCGTCATGCGCCCCAAGGCCAGCGTCCCCGCGTCGGAGAGGGGGTGGTGGTGGGTCAGGTGGCTTTGTTCCACGGCGTAGCGGGTAAAGTGCGCGGTATCGCCCAAGGTAAATAGCGCGACGGGTAAATTGCGCATACACGCGCCGTTGCCGCCGTCGCCCTCGGAAGGCGGTGTTTCCAATGTGCCCTGCAATAAGTAGCGGCGGATGCCGCGGCGGCAGGTGTTGCCCACGTCTGCCGGATGGGATTTGAGCCAGGCGGCGAACGCATCCGCCACCGCGGTCAGGTTCCAACAGCCGCTGGCGAGGATGGCGTTTCCCAGGGCAAGCGACATTTCCGTATCATCGGTCACTTGCCCCGGTTTGAGCCGTAGCCAGCCGCCGCCGGTCATCTCGCGATGGACGCCATAGTGGGCGCTGATTTCCCGCGCGGTCATGAATTCCACGGTGGCGCCCAGCGCGTCGCCCGCCGCGAGGCCGAGGTATGCGCCTAAAGCGCGGTCGCGTAGTGTGTCCCAATGGATCATAAGGTCTTGTCCCGTCGCCGTCATCAGAAGTAGCTGACGATGACCCGATAGTCGCCGCCGATGACCAGATACTCTCCCTCGCCCTTGAGGGGGTGTCGTGGGAGCAGCTGATTGAAAAATAATACTTTAGCCAGAGGAACTTGGGCTTCGAGAATCGTGTCGCCGAATTCGTCCGCGACGTAGCGGTTGGCGGTGAACGAGACGAGATTGTTTTGTCGGATCACCACGGTGCGTTTGTCGATCCGTTCGATAATGCGGTGCTCGTTGAAATCGTTAATGCCGCGATACAAGGTGACGTGGCGGCGGCTCGGCATTAGCCAGCGCGCCAGCATCCATTGGCAGAATTCGTACAATAAGTCCAATTGCAGGCTAATGCTGTTGTTGTGAAAGCGGCTCGACATTTTTTCTTCCACATAGGCGGCCCACGCCAGCGAGGAAAAGCGGATCAGCGGCTCCTTATGGAATGCCGGCAATAGGCCGAAACGGCTTTCCACCCAACCTTTCAATACCGCACCTTCGGGGCCGCTGGCGTTGAATCCCCAGCCTTCCAGCAACCGCCGGTAACTGCTGCGGAAGCGATGTTTGCCGGGCGTTTCTTCCTTGGGATTGCCGTTCAAGCCGAAAATCAGCCGCATGTAATTTTCAAAGTAGTCCGCCGCCGCCGCCGCGTCCGGCTGGAGCGCTAGCGCGTCGAAAAATGGCTGGTTGGTTTCCCGCGTGCCGCTAATGGATAACGGCAAGGGATAATCGTTGAAGGCTACGCTGGCCAGCAGGCCGGTGGGTATGCCGACTAAGTTGGTGCTATGTCCGCGGGAAGCGACGCTGTTGTCTTTCTTGTCTTGACTGTCTAAATCTCCCATGTCCTATAAAGAAGCAATATTCATTCCCATTGTCCACGACGCCGTGCCTTGCGACGGCGGGGCGCACCGCCGGTGGCGGAATGAATCGATTGCGACAGTCATGCCGTTTTTGTCGTGTTTACAACAAGCGGCGGGCAATGGGCCTTGCGCCGAGTGGACTCACTATTTTTCAATAAAAACACTGTGTTATTTATATTCACTCAGAGCTGGCCTGAAACTTGCCTTAAGTCAGCGTGTAATGATGAAATCATGCAGGAAATTTAGATTAATCTACTGATAATCAATAGGTTGCTAACAATTTTTTGAACTTGGCACGGTCATTGCAAGAGTCATGGCACACGTCGGGATGATGAACGATCGATACGGATTTGATTTCACTATTAAGGAGAAACCCATGGGTAAGTTGAGACAAATTGCTTTCTACGGTAAAGGCGGCATCGGCAAGTCGACCACTTCACAGAATACCCTGGCGGCGCTAGCCGATCTGGGCCAAAAAATACTGATTGTCGGCTGCGACCCGAAGGCGGATTCCACCCGACTGATTCTTCACGCCAAGGCGCAGGATACCGTGCTGTCCCTGGCGGCGGAAGCGGGGAGCGTGGAAGACCTGGAAATTGAGGATGTTCTGCGGGTGGGTTACAAAGATATTCGATGCGTCGAGTCCGGCGGCCCGGAGCCTGGTGTGGGTTGCGCCGGCCGTGGCGTGATTACCTCGATCAACTTCCTCGAGGAGAACGGCGCTTACGACGGTGTGGACTATGTGTCCTACGACGTGCTGGGCGATGTGGTGTGCGGCGGTTTCGCCATGCCGATTCGTGAGAATAAGGCGCAGGAGATTTACATTGTGATGTCCGGCGAAATGATGGCCATGTACGCCGCCAACAACATTGCCAAGGGTATTCTGAAATACGCGAATTCCGGTGGCGTGCGTCTTGGCGGCCTCGTTTGTAATGAGCGTCAGACCGATAAGGAGCTGGAGTTGGCCGATGCGCTGGCGAAGAAGTTGGGTACGCAGCTTATCCACTTTGTTCCCCGCGATAACGTCGTGCAGCATGCCGAATTGCGCCGGATGACGGTTATCGAGTACGCGCCGGACAGTAAGCAGGCCGAGGAATATCGCACGCTGGCCAAGAAAATTCACGAAAACGGCGGTAAAGGCGTGATCCCCACCCCGATCAGCATGGACGAGCTGGAAGACATGCTGCTGGAGTTCGGCGTGATGGATCAGGTGGATGAATCCATCGTCGGTCAAACAGCGGCGGTGTCTGCGTAAGCGGCCGCGCGTATAGGTAGTGGGACGGGCATGCCCCGTTTCACTGTCTCGACGGGGATTCAGTCTGTATGGAAGCGAGGAGGGCAAGATGAGCCTGGACACGAAAGCAAGCAATAAGGAATTGATCGACGAAGTGCTCTCGGTGTATCCCGAGAAGGGCGCGAAGAAGCGCGCCAAGCACTTGAATGTTTATGAGGAAGGAAAGCCGGACTGCGGTGTAAAGTCCAATATTAAATCGCTGCCGGGCGTGATGACAATTCGCGGTTGCGCCTATGCTGGCTCCAAGGGCGTGGTGTGGGGGCCGATTAAGGACATGATCCACATCAGCCACGGGCCGGTGGGTTGCGGTCAGTATTCCTGGGCGTCGCGCCGCAATTATTTTATTGGCATCACCGGCGTGAACGCTTACGGCACGATGCAGTTTACTTCCGACTTCCAGGAAAAGGACATTGTATTCGGCGGCGATAAGAAGTTGGATAAATTGATCGATGAGGTGGAGGATCTGTTTCCGCTCAACAAAGGCATTTCGATCCAGTCGGAATGCCCTATCGGTTTGATCGGTGACGATATCGAGGCGATCGCCAGGAAAAAATCCAAGCAGTACGAGGACAAGACGATCGTGCCCGTGCGCTGCGAGGGTTTTCGCGGGGTGTCCCAGTCGCTGGGCCACCATATCGCCAACGACTCGATTCGCGATTGGGTATTCGACAAGGTCGAGGGCAAATTTAAGGCATTCGAGGGCACGCCCTACGACGTGGCGATTATTGGCGACTATAACATCGGCGGCGATGCGTGGTCTTCCCGTATTTTGCTGGAAGAAATGGGGCTGCGGGTTATTGCCCAATGGTCTGGCGACGGCACCCTGGCGGAGCTGGAGAAGACACCCAAAGCCAAGCTCAACGTGCTGCATTGCTATCGCTCGATGAACTATATCTCGCGATACATGGAAGAAAAATATGGCGTTCCGTGGGTGGAATACAATTTCTTCGGCCCCACGAAAATCGAGGCTAGCTTGCGCGAGATCGCCAGTCACTTCGACGATACGATCAAGGAAGGCGCCGAGCGGGTAATCGCGAAATACCGCGCCATGGCGGATACGGTAATCGCTAAGTACAAGTCGCGCCTGGAAGGCAAGAAGGTGATGCTGTACGTCGGCGGCTTGCGTCCGCGCCATGTGGTTGGCGCCTATGAAGACCTCGGCATGGAGATTGTCGGCACCGGTTACGAGTTTGGCCATAATGACGATTACCAGCGCACGACGCATTATGTTAAGGACGGAACGTTGATTTATGACGACGTGACGAGCTTCGAGTTGGAAAAATTCGTCGAAAAAGTCCGTCCCGACTTGGTGGGTTCCGGCATTAAGGAAAAATACGTGTTCCAGAAAATGGGCGTGCCGTTCCGTCAGATGCACTCGTGGGACTACTCGGGGCCATACCATGGTTACGATGGGTTCGCCATTTTTGCCCGGGATATGGATATGGCCATCAACAGCCCGGTGTGGGGATTAACGCGGGCGCCGTGGGCGAAATGACGGCGAGGAAGCGGTGAGCAGCGAGGTTGCGGTTGTGCGGCGCACTTCCGGCCTTCACGCTTCCCGTCCGCGTTTCACTTGAATTGTAAGGAGAAGGGCCATGAGCCAGGATACTGAAAATATCATCGATCACGTTAAGTTGTTCCGTCAGCCGGAATACACGAGTCTGTTTGAAAATAAAAAACGGAACTTTGAAGGCGGCCACGCCGACGAGAAGGTGGCGGAAATCGGGGAATGGACCAAAACGTGGGAATACCGGGAGAAGAATTTCGCCCGCCAAGCGTTAACCGTTAATCCCGCCAAGGCTTGCCAGCCGCTAGGGGCCATCTTTGCCGCTGTCGGTTTTGAAAGCACCATGCCCTTTGTTCATGGTTCTCAAGGGTGCGTGGCGTACTTTCGCAGCCATTTCAGCCGCCACTTCAAGGAACCCTCGTCGGCGGTGTCCAGTTCCATGACCGAGGATGCGGCGGTGTTCGGCGGATTGAACAATATGGTCGACGGCCTTGCCAATACGTATAACCTTTACCAGCCGAAAATGATCGCGGTGTCCACCACTTGCATGGCGGAGGTGATCGGCGACGACCTGGATAGTTTCATCAAGAACGCCAAGGCCAAGGGCAGCGTTCCCGAGGAATTCAGCGTGCCGTTCGCGCATACGCCGTCCTTCGTCGGCAGCCACATTACCGGCTACGATAACATGATGAAAGGCATCTTGACCCACTTTTGGGAGGGCCCGGCGCGCGAGGAAAACGGCAAAATCAATCTCATCGGCGGTTTCGACGGCTATAGCGTGGGCAACCTGCGCGAAATCAAGCGGGTTGCCGGCTTGATGGATGCGGATGTTACGCTGCTCGGCGACAACAGCGATGTGTGGGATACCCCAACCGACGGCGAGTTCCGCATGTACGACGGCGGTACGCCGCTGGAGGCGGCAAAGGCGGCGTTGAACGCCAAGGCAACCATCCTCATGCAGCAATTCGGCACGGAAAAAACGACTGCCTACATTGCCGACAAGGGACAGGAAACCGTGGTGCTCAACTATCCCGTGGGCGTGGCGGCCACCGACAAGCTCGTGATGGCGTTCTCTCGCTTGAGTGGGAAAGCCATTCCCACCGAACTGGAGAAAGAGCGCGGCCGTTTGGTCGACGCCATGGCGGACTCTCAAGCCCATATTCATGGAAAACGTTTCGCCCTCTACGGCGATCCCGACATGGTTTATGGGTTGGCCGCCTTCCTGTTGGAACTGGGTGCCGAGCCCGCGCATATTTTGGCGACCAACGGCAACAAAGCGTGGGCCGCCAAGGTTCAAGAACTGCTCGATTCCTCGCCCTATGGCAAGGATTGCCAGGTCTACGCGGGCAAGGATTTGTGGCATATGCGCTCGTTGCTGTTTACCGAGCCGGTGGACTTCCTGATTGGCAACACCTACGGGAAGTATCTGGAGCGAGATACCGGAACGCCGTTGATTCGTATGGGATTTCCTATCTTCGACCGGCATCACCACCATCGTTCGCCGACATGGGGGTATCAGGGATCGTTGAATGTTCTGGTTAAAATTCTGGACAAAATCTTCGACGAAATGGACAAAGACACCAACATTCCAGGTAAGAGCGATTATAGCTACGACATTATTCGCTAGCCGAGCCGGCGGCGCGGCGGCTCTCCTTCCGGGAAGCCGCCGGGTAGCCAGGCCAGGGATGACAACGGAAAAACCGCTGGCTGCGGAGAAAGTGCCTAACCGTTGGGACGGCGCGCAGTGGGAGCGGTCAATAAACTGTGGGGGAAGAAGTAATGGCAAACGTGACGTTTTCATCGCCGGCGATGAAAAAGGATGTCACCGTCTACGCAGTAGCGGGAGACCGGCGCACGATTTTAGGCGTGGCTCAGGAGCATCAAGTTCCGATTCATTTTGAATGTCAGAACGGCGAATGCGGTTCCTGCACGGTGCAAGTGACCCCTTTAAGCGGCAAGCCGATGGCGGTGCATTTGACCGAGAAGGAAAAATCCGTACTGATGCTGGCCGGTAAACTGACCAAGGCGCAGTGCGAGCAGATCGAAGTGACCGATACCGCGCCCATGTGGCGGCTAGCGTGCCAATATATCGTGCGGGACGAGAATATTCTGGTGCAATTTTAAACAGGCGGGCGGCCAGCACCTGGCCGCCCGCAATGTAAGGCGCGAGCGGAGTGCGGCATGGGCGCATTAAACAGCAAGATGGACGCGGTGTTCGACGAGCCGGGTTGCGCAATTAACCAAGGCAAGTCGAACAAAGCGCGTAAGAAAGGATGCAGCAAGCCGTTGGCGCCCGGCGCGGCGGCTGGCGGTTGCGCCTTCGACGGCGCCAAAATCGCGTTGCAGCCGGTGACCGATGTCGTCCACTTGGTGCACGGGCCCATCGCTTGCGAGGGTAACTCCTGGGATAACCGCCACGCGGCTTCCAGCGGGTCGACACTCTATCGTATCGGCTTTACCACCGACATCGGCGAGTTGGATGTTGTGTACGGCGGCGAAAAACGGTTGTTTAAGGCGATCCGGGAAGTCATCGAGAAGTACGATCCGCCGGCGGTGTTCGTTTATCAGACGTGCGTGACCGCGCTGATTGGCGATGACGTGGAAGCCGTCTGCCAGGCGGCGTCCGCCCGCTTCGGCAAGCCGGTGATTCCGGTTAATGCGCCGGGGTTCGCCGGCAGCAAGAATCTGGGGAATAAGCTGGCTGGCGAGGCACTGCTCGATTACGTCATCGGCAGCGAGGAGCCGGAAGTCACAACGCCTTGCGACATCAACATTTACGGCGAATACAACCTGGCCGGTGAATTGTGGCAGGTCAAGCCACTGTTCGACCGGCTGGGCATCCGCCTATTGGCCAATATTTCCGGCGATGCGCGCTACCGCGACATCGCGTGTTCGCATCGGGCGCGGGCGGCGATGATGGTGTGCTCCAAGGCGCTCATCAACCTGGCGCGCAAGATGGAAGAACGTTACGGCATTCCCTACTTCGAGGGGTCGTTCTACGGGGTGTCGGACACCAGCGAGGCATTGCGCCAAATGACTCGGTTGCTCGTTCAGCGGGGTGCGCCGGACGATTTGCCGGCGCGCGCCGAGGCGCTGATCCGCAGCGAGGAAGCGCGTGTCTGGGCGCGTTTGGCGCCCTACAAGGCGCGGCTCCAAGGGAAGCGGGTGCTGTTGATTACCGGTGGCGTGAAATCCTGGTCGGTCGTAGCCGCGTTACAGGAAGTCGGCATGGAAGTGGTTGGCACCAGCGTTAAGAAATCCACACGGGAAGACAAGCAACGCATTAAGCAAATCATGGGTGAGGAAGCCCATCTGTTCGAGGAGCTAGCGCCACGGGAAATGTACCGTATGTTGAAGGAAGCGCAGGCCGACATCATGATGTCCGGCGGCCGCTCCCAGTTTGTCGCCCTAAAAGCCAAGACACCGTGGCTCGACATTAACCAGGAACGCCATTACGCCTATGCCGGCTACGAGGGGGTGGTGGAATTAGTGGAACAAATCGCCCGTGCCATGGACAACCCGATCTGGCGGCAAGTGCGTCAACCGGCGCCGTGGGCGGCAGAAAACGGCGGATAAGGAACAGACGATGGCAATTGTGACCTCATCACGCAAGGCATGCACGGTGAATCCGTTGAAAATGAGCCAGCCCATCGGCGCGGCGCTGGCGTTTCTCGGCCTGGATCAGTGCTTGCCGGTATTGCATGGCGCGCAAGGCTGCACCGCCTTTGGACTGGTGCTGTTCGTGCGTCATTTCCGCGAAACTATTCCGTTGCAGACCACGGCGATGAACGAAGTTACCACCATCCTCGGCGGTTTGGAAAATTTAGAACAGGCGATTATCAATATTCACAACCGCGCGCATCCGCAAGTGATCGGCATCGCTTCCACCGGACTGACCGAAACCAAGGGAGATGATGTTGACGGTTTCCTGCAATTGATCCGCCAGAAACATCCAGAGTTGGACGGCACCGCGCTGATTTACGTGTCCACGCCGGATTACCAAGGTGCTTTCCAAGACGGCTGGGGCAAGGTGGTGGCGCAGCTGGTCGAGAAACTGGTCCAGCCGGCGGCGCGACCGGCGCCGGCGCAGGTCAACGTGCTTGCCGGCAGCCATTTAACGGTGGGCGATCTCGAGGAATTGCGCGACATTATCGAGGCGTTCGGTCTTCAGCCCGTCATTCTTCCCGACCTGTCCGGCTCTTTGGACGGTCACGTGCCGGAAGACTTTCTGCCCACCACCCTCGGGGGAACCGGGGTGGCGCAAATACAGTCCATGGGCGCTTCTTGTCATACCCTGGCGATCGGCGAACACTTGCGCGCCGCTGCGGTAACGCTGGAAGAAAAAACCGGCGTGCCCTTCACCCTATTCGACCGGCTGACCGGGCTGGAGGCCAGCGACCGCTTGTTTCAATGCCTGGCGGAACTCAGCGGCCAGCCCGTGCCGGTGAAATACCGCCGCCAACGCAGTCAGTTGGTGGACGCCATGCTGGATGGCCACTTCTTCTTCGGCGGCAGAAAAGTCGCCTTGGGCGCCGAGCCCGATTTATTATGGCAATTTGGCATGTGGCTGAGTGAAATGGGCTGTACGCTCGGCGCGGTGGTCACTACCACCGCCAGCCCGTTGTTAGAGAAACTTCCCATAGAGGAAGTGCTGATCGGCGATTTGGAAGACCTAGAACAGCGCGCGGCGGGATGCGATTTGCTGCTGACCCATTCCCATGGGCGTCAGGCGGCGGAACGGCTGGCCATCCCTTTCTTCCGTGCGGGACTGCCGCTATTCGACCGTTTGGGGGCGGCGCACCGCCTCAACATCGGCTATCGCGGCACGCGCGATCTGGTGTTCGAGATAGGTAATTTATTCCTCGCCACCCAGCCTGAACATCACTCAGATTCATGGCCGTTACCGGGGGAGAACCATGGAACCGCGTCGCAGATTGAAGCTTGTCACTAATCCGGAGCAAGGAGTTTCTGCTATGAAAGTCGCCTTTACCACGCAAGACATGCAACATGTCGACGCCCATTTCGGCTGGGCGAAAAATATCGCCATATACGACATTTCGCCCGAAGGTCATCAATTTGCCGAAGTCATTCAGTTTGACGGCGATCTCAAGGAGGATGGCAACGAGGATAAGCTGACCGCTAAGGTCGATGCGATTCGCGATTGCGCGATTCTTTACGTGTCCGCTATTGGCGGATCGGCGGCGGCGCGGGTGGTGGCCGCCAAGGTACATCCGGTGAAAGTGACCCAGCCGGAGCCGATCAACGCGCTTCTCGACAAGCTGCAAAAAGTGTTGCAGGGCACCCCGCCGCCTTGGTTGCGCAAGGCGATGATGAAAGGGAAGGCGCGCCGCTTCGATTTCGAGGAAGAGGAAATGCCGAGCTAGCGCGGGCCTAACCGGTCTTCGCTCAGTTAATTAAACAGGAGAAACAGATGACAGAAGCAGCAACGGCGCCTTCGGAGACGTCTCGGCATTCAGCTTTTTTGACTGAACTGATTAAGCTGTGGCGCGCGCAGGATAGCTATGGCGCGTGGGACGGTAAGAGTGGCCTGGACTTGCTCGCACCGTATATCGTCGATAAGGAAAAACGCAAGGAAATTCCGATTATCGGCGATCCCGACCCGGAATTGCTATGGCACCTGGAGATATTCTACAACGCCATCGGCCTTGCCATCGAACGGGAGAGCGGTGTGATGGTGACGCCGATGATGAAAATGCACCATGAAGGATTCGGCCGCATGGTGCTGATCGCCGGTCGATTGATCGTGGTCAACAAACAATTGCGCGACGTGCATCGCTTTGGTTTTCTCTCCCTGGATAAACTCGCGGAGGAGGGAGAAAAGTGGGTGGCGGCCGGTGTGGACATGATTCGTCAATTTCCGGCGGTGGCGAATTACGGCTAGGCCGGGAAGCGGAAGTCGCGCGATATGGTGGGAAAGAGGAGAACAATCGATGGAAGACTTGGATGTGCTGAAAAGCGAGGTAAAAAAACTCAATGCGCGGGCGACTTCGCTCAAGATGGACTTGCATGACTTAGCCGAAGAATTGCCTACCGGCTGGGAAAAAATTCCCAGCGTGGCGCAGCAGACCTTTGAGGCCTACAAGCAATTAACCGAGGCGCGTCAGCGTTTAGCGGCGGGAGGATAAACAATGGGCTTCGCAACCATAACCATGCCGGACGGGCGCACCTGGGTGCCCAAATTCGTGCTGGAAATCAACAAGGAAAAGTGTATTGGCTGTGGTCGCTGCTTCAAGGTCTGCGGGCGGGAAGTTCTGCAGCTCATGGGAATGGATGAAGACGGTGAATTGATTCAGGTGGACATCGATGACGACGACGATGACGACGAATACGAGAAGAAAGTCATGACCGTCGCTAATGGTCAAAACTGCATTGGTTGCGAGGCATGCGCTCGGATTTGCCCGAAGAAGTGCTATACCCACGCTGCCATGGCGCTCTAGGGCGGCGGCGATGGCGGCCCGGTGGTGTTACGATTGGTTGCTGGCGCGGGCGCGCGATCCGGCAGACATCGTGACTTACGCTTTCGCCGGTGCGATCGACACCTCGGCGGCGGTGTTGCCGGCGTCTTGCCGGCTCGGGCTGGAGCCGGCGCGGTTCGCGGTGTTGCTCGCGCACTACTTTCCGCGGGCGACGGAGGAAGTTCTGCCGTTCCCCGACGAAACCGGGTGTTCCTCATTGCGCAACGACGAGTTTGGCGACTTGCTCCAATTATTGCGCGATCACGGTAGTCGCCAGGACGAGGAAAACGAATGGCTGGCCCATGCCGTGGCGGCAGCTTGCCTAGGCGGCAATCATTTGTGGCAGGACTTGGGACTGCCCAATCGCCAGGCGCTGTCTGGCTTGCTACGGGATCATTTCTCTTCGCTGTTCGCTAAAAATACCGGCAACATGAAGTGGAAGAAATTCTTTTATAAGCGGTTGTGCGAACGGGCGGAATTGTCGCTCTGTCCCGCGCCCAGTTGTCGCGAGTGCGCCGACTATGCGGCTTGTTTCGGGCCAGAGGACGGCGCGCCTCTTCACCGGCAAGCCACCGCCGTTTCCCTCTGAAGGGCGGTGTGCTGCATCGACGGCGAGAGATGGTGGATGGTTGCCCGTCAGCGAGATTGCATATCGCCCTGCCTGGCGGTGCAGCGTCATGCATCGTGGTCTTGTTCCGGCGGCATTCATCCGTTCCCTTATCAATTGCAACTAACTGCCTCATTGGTTGACTAAAATTAACTTTCTCCACAAAAACTGTGGATAAGCTTGTGGATTCTGCCGCCATAATGTTGTAACTCACTTTCGGAACAGGGAATTTTTACGTTGCGTATAATTTGGTCTATTGGATAAAACGTTTTTATAACAATAGGTTACTGTTAATATTCGGCGTCGTTCGAAATGCTGTCGCGGAACGGATCGGCGGAACGCGGTTTTTCCCGGTTGCTGGTTTTCCCGGTCCAGAAGATATGCGTTGACGGCTAATTAAACAGAATTTTTTCCAGGCAATGGTCTTGCGTGGATTCGATGCCGGCGCGAATATAGCCTTCCATCAGGCGGATCGTTTCCTCGTGGCGGTCGGCCCGCACCGCGATACCGATGATGCTGCCAATCGCCAGGGCGAGAAAAGTGAGCTCGGTATTGGTATCCACGGCTTCGTCGCTATGTTTTTCCAACAACGTTCCCGTGTCGCGAATGAGTTCGCTGATAATTTTATAGGCGGCGGCGGGTAACTGCTTATTGGGCTGGGAAGGATGTGCCATGCGTACCGTACTCCTATAGGAATTAAGGACGGGCGACCGCCAGGCAAGGCCGCGCTGGGTTCGCGCGCCGGTCGCACAGCCCACCCCGCCGATGCAGAAAGCGCGGGTGCTGGCGTATTGGCCAAGCCGCCGGATGATCGGAAGAAATAGCTAGGCTACCCATTCACCTTAGCAGAAAGCGCTTAGGTGGCCAAATGGTGGCTGCGGTGCCTCATTGCAGCAATTGTTTCAGGCCGTCCACCGTCATGGCGGGGTTTTCGGCGATGGCGCCGCGCACCCGGCGGTCGCTGTCGCGGATGAGCTTTTTCAGTAGCGAAAACGGCGCGCTAGGATTAGCCGCCACGCCCATGCGTACGCTCCAGGACGTATCGGCGGCAAGCAGGGCGAGAATATCTTGCGGCGCACGGGAGTTCCCCGCGAGAAAGGCGCGCACGCCCCACAGGGCATGACGGGCGAGACCGCGCAATACCGCTTCCGGCGCGGCGTTGTTGCTGGCAAGCGCGGCGCATACGCGAGGATCTCCGTCATTTCCCAGGCGTTGCAACAGATCGGCGGGCGCATTGGGATTTTTGGCCACGGATTCGCGTATCCGCCAATCGGCGCACTCGGCGAGTTGCGTCAGTACGGTGGTGGCTGTGCGGAGATTTTGCGCCGTTGCCGCCTGGACTTCCGGTCGAGGGTCGCCGGCTAGCCGGCCCAGGATTTCCGTCGGCGTGCGGGGATTAGCGGCTAGCGCCCTGCGCACGGCGTAATGCGGATCAGCGGCGAATGCCGCCATGGCTTCCGGGGTAGGAAAGGCGCTACCCGCCAGCAGCATGCGGGTAATCCAATCCCGGTTTTCCGGTGGGGGTGGGGCAGTCCGGGCGGCAGGAGGCATCAGTGCGTTACGCCATGAGCACCCGGTATCGGGCCGGTGTTCCGACTGGCGGTTGGCCGTCCATGCGACACGCCGGCGCGTTAATGCGGTTGCGCGGCTTCCGGCGGAGTGGCGGGCGCGATTTGACGAGGGGAAACGACCACCGTGATTTTAGTGCCGCCCAGGTTGGCGGCCTCGATTTGTACGGTAGCGACTTGGCTGGGACGTAGATAAGTCAGGGTACTGACATTCGATTGCACTGCCGTGACGGGGGTCCAGCCATAACTCGGCATGCCCTTTTGGAAAAAATTATAACTTTCGGTGGGTGAGCTATTGACATACAGCACGACGCGTCCGATCCAATGATCCATCCCGCCCATGATAATCGATTGATTGGTGTCGAGCTTGGCGTCGGCGGGGAGAGGCAAGCCGGAAATCGGCAGTGCGTTGGGCGGCGCTTTTCCCGTATGATCCGCAGCGGGCGTGGCGACTTCCGGGCGGTTAAGGTTAGCGCAGCCAGCGGTCAGCACAACCGATGCAAGCAGGAAATAAGCCAGGATACGGGGAGAAACGGCGATTTTTGTTTTCATCATCGATTTGCTACAGGGCAGAGGAAGAATGGGGGAATCATTGGCCGTTTGGCGAGGGTTGTCAAGGGTGCGGCGGCGGCTGACCGCCATGGCCCGCAGGGGTCTAAAAAAGCGGTAGCCTCGTTCGTCGCGCATGATGCGCCGATCCCCCGGGCTCTGGGCCGAGAAACCATCCCCTGATTTCCCGCAGGGAAAACATTCGCACTCCCCAGCGCCGCCGCCGCGCACCGCAGAGCGGCCATATCCCAGCGTACCGGGGCGGTCGCGCGCATAGTTTTATCCTCACCCCCATCCAAAGCATTTCTGCGCGCAGCGTGGGCGAAACGGTCGCCGATGTGCCGTGCGCTCGGTTCTTGACGGGATCGTTTCCGGTTGTTTCGCGCGCGAGCCCAACAGGCCAAGCGGTTGCCTTGCCACGGCGGGTGGTTTACCATTTGAATTTACCGCTTTTTCGGCGCTCGTCTCACCGCGCGGGCCTGATTTTTGTAAAAATGGTCACAAGGATTGCCTCTCATGCAAATTGAGAAAAACACGGTGGTTTCGCTGCAATATGAACTGCATGAGGTGGACGGCCCGTTGCTGGAGAAAAGCGACGAGACGGTCAGCTATTTGCATGGCGGATACGACGGCATTTTCCCCAAGGTGGAAGCCCTGATCCAGGGCAAAGCCGTGGGCGATGCCGTAGAACTGACCCTCACGCCGGCGGATGCATTTGGCGATTACGACGCCGATTTGCTGCGGGTCGAATCCATTGCGTTGTTTCCAGCGGACATTCAGGTCGGGTCGCGGCTGGAAGCGACCGCGGAAGGTTCCGATGAGATGATGTTGTTTACGGTGACCGATATCGCTGACGGCCAGGTCGTGGTGGACGGCAATCATCCCCTAGCGGGGAAGACGCTACGCTTCGTTTGCAATATCGTCGATGTGCGCCCTGCCACGACCGATGAAATTTCCCATAGTCACGTGCATGGCCCCGAGGGCCATGCGCATTAAAGCGGCGTAACAGGACGCCGCCGTTTCGTCGAATCCCGCTTCCAGCGGCAGCGCTCAAGGCTGCGGGGCACTTGAATCCGTATCTTAGCTTTTCTCCATGCGGTTACCGGTTTTTACCGGGTGGCCGCCATTTCATAGGAGGAGCACATGGCGCTTACCGTCATTAAAGGGACGTTTCATGTTGTAGGGTATTCCCCGGATGGAGATTCGATCCGGTTTAAGGCGGACGATACGACGCACTGGGACCAACTGGCGGGCCGAAAGATCAGACTGAATGGTAAAAGTCATGCGCAGTTGAGAATCGAAGCGATAGACACCCTAGAAACACACTATCAGGGCCAGCACCAGCCGCTAAAATACGCCGACGCCGCGACTAAAAAATTATTCAGCCTGCTCGGCATAACCAATGTCGTGTGGAATTCTACTCACTCAAGGATCGTATCCGCCAATGATGGCGTCGACGGCTACATTATGTCTCGCCTAGTGGAAAGAAATGGCAGGCCCGTCTCTTATGTCTTCCCTGCGTCGCTGGGGTTTAAAGACGGAGACAGTGTTTTTCTCGACCGGGATATCGTCAAGCAATCGATTAACTTCAAAATGCTATCCGGTGGTCTTGCCTATCCGACCTTCTACGATGGGTTGTTTTATGATCTTCGCGCGCTCTTCGCTAAAGAGGCGGGAAAAGCGAGAAAAGGCGGCAGAGGCGTATGGAGTGACGATAAAACCAATAAATTCATAAATATAGATGGAATTGACGCGGTGGTGGATCGTTACGTATTACTTCCTAAGCTCTTTCGCCGGATCGTGACCTATCTTCGGGAGAATAACGGGCATTTCGACGGCAAGGGATTTATCGCGTCCTTGCGCGAGCATCCGGAACCCGTATTGATTCTAAGCCGACTCCATTTTACCCATTTGGATAATCTGATTGGCGTCAATGAAGCCGGAAAAATCAAGTTGACGGAAAAACCGGAAAATTTAGTGTTTTTGGGTTAATCGCTAACAAATCTTCAGGCATGAAAATTCTATTGGCATTTCTGCCAAGAGCTGGGTAGGCAGATGGGATTGGCTGACATTGATCCGAGACGCCATTACTCCTCTCCGATAATAATAGAATCCAACTGGGCCCGGTCGTTATCGGTATAGACTTGCATCCAGAGAGGGAAGTGGTCGCTTAACTGATAGGTCAGTTTGTTATTGTCGATAGCCGGCAGCAGCGCTTCCATGAGGGCGTCTGTTGCAAAATCGATGACCCCGCCATGTCTCGACACATAAATATCCGCGGTGGCCAAATGCAGGATTTGATCGTATCTTCGGACGCGGTTGCTGGCGACCGTATCTTTAATATTCGCCAAGGCGTCGGGCATGACCAGACCGCTAGGTTGGCAGAGCGCTTCATACAGCGCGTCGCCAATTTTTGGGATGTTGAAGTCGCCCATGAGGATCAGGTCCTTATCGAATACCTTGTCTTTATCGTCCGCCCACCGGCTGTTAATCCATTCGCCAAAGGAAGCGAGTTCGCGCTTGCGTTGCGCTTCGGTTTTTCCCCAACGGATGTGGGTCGCCATGAGGATAAAATCGAAACTGCCGGCGCGAAACGAGGCGAGATAGGGAGAACGCCACCAGCTTTGCTCGCTGATGTATTCGGCGCCGATTTTCTTCCGGTTTGGTTGTGCTTCCGCCGCCAGGCCGGTAAAAGTCACCATGCGGTTGTCGTAAATAAACGCGGTGCGCTCCCAGTTTCCTCCCCAATCATCCTGCCAGTCGCTCAACACGAATTTCCAGTAGGGCCCCAGCCGGTTGAGGACGCGCTTGAGGTCGGATAAATCGTCGCGCAGCTCAGTAATCGCAATAATGTCGAATTGATATAGTATCTCGGCGATAAACAGAATGGCATCGTCCGTTCGGGATTTCTTGCCGAAATCCCGAATGTTCCAGGTCGCGATATTCAGCGACTCGTCCAGCGTGGACGCGGGAATATTCGCTTCGTTAATCCGCAATTTCAGAAGGTTTAGCCGTTTGGCCTGATCTGGAGAAACACCACTGTAGTCCATCGCAATGCTCCTATATCGTTTATCGTCGGTTGCACGCTATCTTGATTGACCCCAGATAGCGGCGGCAATAGGCTGCACATTTCGACCGGTTAGCCGAGCGAAGCGCGCCTGAAACGCACAGGCGTTTAACGTGAAGGCGTCGCATGCCTTCACCGGGTCAAGGAAGCAAACGGGGGAAACGTTCCTCGACGCTCGCGCCGGCGCGACCCGGCGGAATCATTGTGCATTTTCCCTGGAACGGGCGATCTTGGATTGTGCGCGTTCACCGTTGACTGTTCATGATAGTTCAAGAATCACCGCCATGTGGCGGGATCGTGGCCCATCCACTATCCGCTTCGCGTCGTATCGCTATCGAGGGTTATTGCAGCGATGGGCTAACCGGGCGCGTTGCCTGGCGGACGCCTTGCGCCGCCGCGCGCTGACAGACGCTTGCTTAGAAACGGCTTGCCGGATCATGGCGCCCGCTGGCCGCGCGCCAGACGGTGCTTATGTCATCCGCGGCTGGCGGCGTTGCGGGCGCCTTGCGCGGTCACGAAATGAGACCGCGCGGCGGTTCGTCGGCACAGTGAATTGATGGGTTCACCCAGGGTTTATTCGTTCTCGACCCTTGCAAGAGGAATAAAACCGTACGCCAGCAGGAGCGTCAGAAACATTGCGGCGGTGATTAGCACGCGGTCAACGAGCCAGCCGAAGTCCAGCCAGCGGACTAATCCCACCTGGGAAACCCCCGCGCCCAGGACAATGGCAAGTGGCAGCGTTTTCCAGAATAACGAGAGTACGCAATGACAATGGGTGCAGCGAATCCGGTCTTCGCCCCATAGCCCCGGTTTAATGACCATCCACAGGGAACGCGCCGGTTGCAGCAAGGACATCGCCGGTATCGCGTGATTCGCATCATGGACAAGGACGGCCGCAGCGCCGCATGCGCGGTGATGCGGGTCGGCGCGCCGGCCGATGGCGAACGCTATTCATTTCTTGCCGTCTCCCATGCGTGGATTGCGTGTTTTCTGGTTTCTCCCCAATGATACCCGCCAAGTTTGCCGCATTGTCGAATCACGCGATGACACGGGATCAGAAAGGCGGCCGGATTCGCGCCGACGGCAAGACCGACGGCTCTCGCCGAGCGCGGGCGGCCTATGGCGGCCGCTACTTGCGTATAGCTCGCCACCGTTGCCGGCGGTATTTGTAATAACGCTTTCCATACGCTGATCTGAAAGTTCGTGCCGGAGACGTGCAACGATAAAGGGCGATCTAATGGTTCTTCATTGCCGAAGATTGCGCTCATGATAGCGGATGTTCGCTGCGCGTTTTCATGCAACACCGCTTGTGGCCACTGGTTAGACAGACGCATCCGGTGCGCGTCGATTGCCGAATCATCCAGAAACTCAAGCCGACAGATTCCTCTGGGTGTGACGGCGATCAATGCCTTTCCGAACGGGGTGTCATGTATGGCATACTCGATCGTGACGCCAACGCCCCCCGTTTTGTACTCGCCGGGCGTTACTGCTTCCAATTGAACGAAGTGGTCATACAAACGCGATCCGCTGCTCAATCCGAGGGAGTCGGAAATGTCCAAGAGCGGTTTCGATTCGCCGAGCAATTGCTTGGCCCTTTCCAATGTCAGCACCTGCAGGAATCTTTTGGGGGTGACGCCGGCCCAACGGCGGAATAGACGCTGGAAGTGGAAGAGGCTCATGTGTAAGTGCGCCGCGATTTCCTCCAAGGTTGGTTGGCTGTTGACCCGGAGAACGATGAAGGAAATCGCCCGGGCTATCCGCTCATAGTCTGACATTGATTTTCCCCGTCGATGTTCTGCGTTATCCATTATCTTGATCTTGCCGTCTACGTTCCCGGCCGTTATCCAGCGGCATGTTGTCGAAACCCGGGCCCGTGAAATCGGAGACACGCGGATGCGGCCGCCTGGGCCGGTCTTGTTTCAAGCGCCGATTAAACACAAGCGTTCCAAGGTAACACCTCGATGGGCTCATGAGTGGGGGCATCGTCATGATTCGCGCGCTTGTGTTTCATGTGGAGAGTGTAAGGGGTTAAGCGGTAATTCTCGACCCGTATCTTGCGCTATGGCTTGTTTGTCCCAACGGAGCGCGCGTACCGTCCCATTTTCGCGCGGTTTAATTAATCGCCACCCGTCCGGTCGCGGCGTATACCTCAGGCGAGCCTAGGCGGGCGAAGGCCGTGATGGGGCGTCTGGGGCGGCGTTGCCGTAGCTGGGAAACGGCAAGGACGGTTGACGCAATGGCATGGCGTTCGCGCCGGTTGGGCGGCCATGGCCGTTAATCGATCCATTCGGCGATGGCGCCGTGTTTTTGTTTCAGGTTCTCGATAAGGCGGTCGTAGTGATGAATCTGGCGGATAGCGCGGATGACTAAATAGCTGCCGAGGGAAACCAGGGCGACGTTCAACACGAGCAAGGGGATCAGCAGGTTGATGACGTGGGCGATGTTGTAATAGCGGGAGGTCGCAATCAGCACGCTCAACACGGACAGGGGGAGCGCGAAAACCGCGATGCCGGTGCGCAGGACGGAAAGTGCCGTTCTTTTTTCCGCCAACAGAAGCTGCGCTTCGTTAACGGCGAGATTATCGGATGCGATCACTTGGCTGGATTTCATGCGCGTCTCGTGGAGAGATTCGGGTTTCTGAAGGGCGCTTCCGGCGGTTGCGTGGCGGGCGCGATGAACTACACCAGCCGGCGGGCGGAGAGCTCATCTTTCAGATAAGCGTAATAGATTGGCGCCGCGACGACGCCGGCTACGCCGAACACGGCTTCCAGCGCGAGCATGGCCAACAGGATTTCCCATGCGCGGGCGCGAATTTGGGCGCCGACAATGCGGGCGTTGAGGAAATATTCCAGTTTATGGATGGCGATCAGGAATAAGAGGGAAGCGATAGCCACCTTGAGGGAAAAACTGAGGCTGACGATGACGATCACGGTATTGGACAATAGGTTGCCGATTACCGGTAGCAGCCCGAAGACGAACGTGAGGGCGATCATGGTTTTAACCAGGGGCAAGTGAATGCCCAGCAGAGGCAGCGCCACGGCGAGATACATCCAGGTGAACAAGGCGTTGAGGGCGGCGATGCGCATTTGGGCGAATACGATACGGCGGAAAGCGGAAGCCAGCCGCGAGGCGCGCTCGATCAGGGCGGCGGAGAGTGGGCGTATCGCTTCCGTGCTGCGTATCTCGTGGAGGGCGACCAGCGCGCCGAGCACCATGCCGATCAGCAAGCGGGCGGTGGCGACGCCGGCTTCCTGACCAAGCAGCTGGACCTCGGCGGCATGTTCGCGCAGCCAGTTAATGGCGGCGCGCCTTAATTCTTCGGCATCCGCCGGGATGTGCGCGACGATCCATTGCGGCAGCATCGACCGGGAGCCTTCCAGGACTTCCGCCATTTTTTTCAGCAAGGCGGAGACATTGCCGGGGTCCGAGTGGAGGAAGGCGATCATGCCGAGAACCGCCGCGATGAGGCCGGAAACCACCAAGATGGATAGCAGGGCGACCGCGATCAGCTTGAGGGTCGAGCTTTTTAGGCGTTTCAGCGGAATGCGCGAGGCGACCCGGTGGACGAGTTCATGCACCAGCAGACCGGCCAGCAGCGCGGGCAGCAAATGGGCCGCCAAAATATACCCCAGGGCCAACCCGGCCAGCAGCCAGGAAGCGAGGTCAAAACGGAACGGGCGATGGTCTCCGGGTGACAAGGTTTTCCCCTTTATGCGCGCGGCGGCGGGAATCGTCGGCGAAGCGGCCACCGGGCTGTTTTTCCGTGGCCATGGGCTGTCCAGCGGCGCGCGGCGCTAGATGGACGTTGACTCCAGCGCAGTATGGCATGCTTTATCAACTTGGCAAGAGGGCGGCGGCGGATAGCCGCGCCCCGGCGGAGAACTTTCCGGGTGATGGTCGGCTAGATGCCGTGGATTTGTCGCGGATTGTCGGTGGCGGGATGAAGCGCCTCTGGCCGGTGGACGTGGAAGCCTTGGATATAATCCACGCCGATTTCCCGGAGTAAGTTCGCGGTTTCTTCGTCCTCGACGAATTCCGCGATGGTTTCGATTCCCATCATATGGCCTAATTGATTGATCGCCGCAACCATCGCTTGGTTGGTGGTGTCGCGCGCCATATCCTTAACGAAGCTGCCGTCGATTTTGAGAAATTCCACCGGCAGCGCCCTGAGGTAGCCAAAGGAGCTCAGGCCGCTGCCGAAATCGTCCAGGGCGAAACGGCAACCGATCTCGCGCAATTCGGCGATAAAGCGGGTGGCGTCGCTCAAATTGGCGATGGCGGCGGTTTCGGTGATTTCAAAGCATAATCGCCGCGGATTGATTCCGCTATAATGAATTTCATGCTTAATGAAATCCAGAAAGCCTTCGCTGCCGAGCGATTGGCCAGAGAGGTTAATGGAAAAGAAACCGTTCTCCGCCGGCGCCCGGCCGCGCATCGAGGACAGCGTCCGGTGCACCACCCAGCGGTCGATGTCGTGCATATGGCGGTAACGTTCGGCGGCGGGCAAGAAACGTCCCGGCGGGACGATGTTTCCGTCCCCGTCCAGCAGGCGCAGAAGAATCTCTCCATGGCTGCCGCCGGCTATTCCACTGCGCGAGAGCGGTACGATTTTCTGGAAGTAAAGCACAAAGCGGTCTTCCTCAAGCGCCGAGACGATGCGCGGCGACCATTGCATTTCTCCCCGGCGGCGGGCGTGATCGAGATCATCGGCCCGATGGATGTGAATCTGGCCGCGTCCCCTATCTTTCGCCACGTAACACGCCATGTCGGCAGCGCTGAACACCTCGGCGATATTGCCGGTGTCGGCGCGGATCGGCGCGATGCCGATACTCACGCCCACCTCGAAACTTACTTTATCCCAGATGAAGCGAAATTCTCTTAAACTGTCGCGCACGCGCTGCGCGACCCGCTCGGCGTGCGCCTCGCGGCTTCCCGTGAGCAGAACGCCATATTCGTCGCCGCCTAGCCGGCCGACGATGCCGTTCGCCGGTACTTCCCGCTGAATCCGGGTGGTGGCTTGGCGCAGCAATTCGTCTCCCGCGCGATGTCCGCAGGTATCGTTAACGATCTTGAACTGATCGAGATCGAGGTAGCACAGCGCGTGGCAGCTACCGGACTGGTGGGCGTCCTGCAGTGCGGCTTCCGCCTGGCGTTCGAATTCGCCGCGGTTAATCAGCCCGGTTAACGGGTCATGGGTCGCTTGGTATTCGAGCCGCCGGGCCATCTCGCGGCTGGCGGAGACATCCCGGCACACCAGCACGGCGCCGATCATACGGCCCTCGCGGTCGCGGATTGGGGCGGCGGTTTCCTCTACCGCCGCGGTTTTTCCCTGAGGGCCGACCAGTAGGCTGCGCCCGTGGCGGTTGGCGATTTCTTGCCGCCGCAGCGCTTCCATCACGATGTTTTCTAAGGGTGCGCCGCTGACTTCATCGACGACATGATAGACCTGGGCGATTGCTTGCCCCTGCCCCGCCTTGCACGCCCACCCCGTCAGTTCCTCCGCGACGGGATTGAGATACTGGACGAAGCCGTGTACATCCGTGGTAATCACCCCGTCGCCGATAGAGTGCAACGTCACGGTGGCTTTCTCCTCCGCGCGATGGAGGGCGTCGATACGGTCGCGGATCGCCACGGACATGGCGTTGAAGTCCGACGCCAATTGGCCGATTTCATCGCGGCTGGTGACCGGAATTTGGCCGGAATAATCGCCTGAAGCGACCCGACGCGCGCCCGCCATGAGAATGCGAAGGTGGCGGGTCAGCAGGAAGCCGCCCGCGCTCAACAGCAAAAGGGTCAAGAGGACCTCGGTGGCGGCGATCAGAGAACTTTGCGTGAATAGGTTGTCGCGGGAGGCGGCCAGGGATTCCAGGGAGAGTCCGTAGCGCACCTCGCCCACTTGTTCGGCATGGAGCATCAGCGGTGCGCGGGTATCGTATACCCGGTCGCGGAGGCTGGACGTCACGGTGTGGTCCAACGGCGGCATCGCGTTTGCGTTGACTTCGCCCAGGGCGGCGAAGATATTGCCCAGACTGTCGTATACCACGATATATTGGAATTCGCTGAGCGGCCCCTTAACCAATTTTTGCAGGATATCGTCGATGGAACTATAGTCCCGCGCGAATAACGGCGCGCCCAATGCCGTGTCGAGCAGCGGCGTGGCCGCTTGCACCCGGATATGGGTTTGTTCTTCCACGGTGTTATTCAGCAGACGCACGCTGTTCGCCAGCAGCAGACCGAGCATGACGACTTCCACCAGGATGCTGATAGCGACTAGCCGGAAGCGAAGGGAGCGGCGTTTTTTCATGACGCCGTTTCCCGCATGGCCTTGACATAAGGGTCGAGCGGGATCAAGTCATCCGCGGCAATGGGCGCGAACCCCTTGAGCGCGCGCGTGGTGAAATCGTTTTTCCCCTCCGGGGTGTCTCGGAAACCGAGCAGCGCTTGCCGGATGCGTACCGCCAACGCCTGTGGCAGGCGCGGGTGGGCCAGCACGATAAACCCCGGCTGCGGCGGCGTGGAGCCGATGAGCCGGAGTTGCTTCTTCTGCCGGAGGTCTAACTGCCGCCACATGACAATGCCGGTGAGCGCGGCGTCCGATTTTCCGCGCAAGGGCGCGTTTAGCGCATTGTTGTGGGTGCGAGTTTTCCCCCAGACGACTTCCCGTCCCAGGGTGAGTCCATGCCGGCGTAGTGTTTCCTTACCCATGAGAAAAAGCATCGAGCGCGGCGCGGCCATCACCAGGCGTTTACCGCGTAAATCTTCCAGGCGGCGGATCGCGGAATCCCGGCGGGCGACAAACATGCCACGGACCTGGTGCCCGGTGCGCGCCAGCACCCGGTAGCCGTCGCGGGTGTTGGCCAGCCGCCCTAAGTGAGGTGCGGTAAACACGATATCGTAATTGCCGCGCCGGGTTCTCTCGGCGAAAGCGCCAAAGTCGGGGGCGGTGACCAGAATGACCGGCTGCTCCAGGGTCTGGGCTAAATAGCGTTTGAGAGCCCCATGCTGCTTGACTAACTGGCCGGGGGAAACATAAGGCAGCACACCGAACATTAGCGCATCGCCGGCAAGCGCCAGTGGCGATAAAGCGCCAAGGAACGCCATCGTGGTGAATATTCGCGCTATTCGGGCCGGTAAGCTCATCTTTCTCCCATGGGGACCGGGACGGCTGTTGCCAGGCCGGCGGTTCGTCCCGCTCTCCTCATCTTCGTCGCTTTAAGTATTTGTGCTCGAGCGGGTTAAAGCAAGGGCGCGAGGCCGCTACATTGTTAAAAAAGTGTAAAATTTTCAGTAGGAAGCGTTAATTTCCTGAGCGATTGCGTTGGCGGGGTTATGGGTCGTCTTCCCCTTGGGGGATGGCAAACGCGTGGCGAAGCACTACGCGCAAAAAACGGCGCGGGGCGCGAGGATAGGCACTTTTCTTGGCTGTTTAGCGAGAGAGGAAGGGCGACACCCCACACGGCAGGCGGTACTTTGGCCGGAAGGCGTGGCTTGCCGCCGTTTCCATGCGCTGCCTGGAAGGGAATCGCCGGGTTATTGGTTTGCCGCTGTTGATTTATTCGCGTTCGGCGGCCAGCTTGCTGTGGCGGTAGGAATAGGTGAAGTACACGATAAAGCCGATAACCAGCCACACTAAAAAACGCAGCCAGGTGAGTAGCGGTAGGAACGCCATCAGCAGACCGCAGGAAATCATCCCGAGCACGGGGAATAGCGGATTGAGCGGGTTTTTGAAGGGGCGTTTCAATTCCGGCTGGCGGATGCGTAGCACGATCACCCCCAGACAGACCAGCGTGAAGGCGGCCAGGGTGCCGATATTGACCAGCTCGGCTAGTTCGCCAAGGGGAATCAGCCCTGCCACGATAGCGATCAGCGTGCCGCACAGGACAATGACCCGCACCGGTGTTTGTGTCTTGGGGTGCACCTCGGAGAAAAACGAAGACAGCAGTCCATCGCGGGACATGGCGAAAAATACCCGGGTCAACCCATAGTAGAGGACCAGCATAACGGTGGTAAGACCGGCGATGACGCCCGTGGCGACTAGCGCCGACGCGCCGCGAAAGCCGATGAGCTGCAACGAATGCGCGACCGGGGAGGCGACGTTGAGTTCGGTGTAGGGGACGATGCCCGTGAGCAGGCCGGAGACGACAATGTAAATAATGGTGCAGAAGACCAGCGATGCCATGATGCCGATGGGCACGTCGCGCTGGGGGTGCTTCGCTTCTTCGGCGGCGGTGGAGACCGCGTCGAATCCGATATAGGCGAAGAACACCATGGCCGCGCCCGCTAGCACGCCCACCGGCTTGCCGTTGGGTCCTATGCCGCTCCAACCGAACGGCATGAACGGCTCCCAGTTGGCGGGGTGAACATTGAACGCCGCCACGCCGATGAATACCGCGATCGTGAGCAGCTTAACGAACACCATGGCGTTATTGGAGCGCGTGCTTTGCCGTACCCCGATGGACAGCAGTGCCATGAGCAACAGCACGATGCCCGCCGCCGGCAGATTGATGACGCCGCCTTGCTGGGGCGCGTGGGTGATGGCGTAGGGCAGACCGAACCCCAGGACGGTAAGCGCGTTGCTGAAATAGCTCGACCAGCCGGTAGCGACCGCGGCGGTGGCGACGGCGTATTCCAGGATCAAGTCCCAGCCGATAATCCAGGCGACGATCTCGCCAAACGCGGCGTAGCTGTAGCCGTAGGCGCTGCCGCAGCCGCCCACCGCCGCCGCCAGCTCCGCGTAGGCGAGGGCGGCGAAGGCGCAAGCGGTGCCGGCGATCACAAAGGACAAAATAACCGCCGGGCCGGCCTGGGTGGCCGCGGCAATGCCGGTGAGGACGAAAATGCCGGTGCCGATAATCGCGCCGATGCCGAGAAAGGTGAGGTCGAACGCGGTTAGGCAGCGCTTCAGCCCGGTGGCGCTTTCATCCTCGGGCGTGGCGGTTTTAATACGGAAAATACGCATTCGTCACTTCTCTGGTTTTGCCGAGCTTATGGCGGCAATCGCCGCCTAGCTATTGGGGAAAATCCTGAAAAAATACACCAACCCCGCCGTTTTTGCCAAATTTTCGTGGTTGTTCAGGGATAGCGCAGCGCAAAAAAACCCCGCCGCGTCAGGGGAGGGGTCGCGGCGGGGTAGGGGAAAGCGATGGTCAGCGGCCGACGTTGCCTTGTAACCGGTGGAAAATGACGGGCATGACAAGCAGCACCAGCGGTAATTGCACGATCAATCCCGCGATAATCGCCACCGCCAGCGGTTGCTGCATGGCCGAGCCGGTGCCGATGGCGAAGGCCAGCGGCAGCAAGGTGAGAATGGCGGCTATCGTGGTCATGGTAATGGGGCGCATGCGGTTTTTGCCGGCCTCGATCAGCGCCGTGCGGCGGTCGTCATGGTATGGCGCGATTTCCTGGTACTCGGAAAAATAGAAAATCGCCACCTCGGTGACAATGCCGACGATCATCGTCATACCCATCATCGCCGAAATGTTGAGTTCGATTCCGCTGATCCATAGCCCGATGAATACCGCCGAAACGGCCAGCAGCGGGGTCGCCATGATGGCCAGCGCCACTCGGAAACGTTCATAGAGGAACAGCAAGAGCAGAAACACCAGCGCTACGGCGGCGGCAAACACTGTCAGCAGACCCCGGAAGGCGATTTGCTGTTGATGGTACAAGCCACCCAAGGTGTAATACACGCCGGGCGGCAGACTGCCTGGACGATTCATGACCCGGCGGACATCGCGAATCACTGATCCCATGTCCCGGCCGTTGATGCGCGCGGTGACCGCCACCATGCGCTTGAGGTTTTCCCGGGTAATTTGGGGCTGGCCGTTGACGGCGGTAATGCGCGCCACGCGCTTAAGAGGGAAGAGGTGGCCGTCGGGTGCGCGCAATAGTAGCTGTTGCAGCGCGGTTTCGGTGGCGCGTAGCCGGTGGGGAATCCACACCCGCACGCCGACCATTTTAATCCCCTGCTGAATTTGCGTCGTGACCACCCCGGAGAGATCGCTGCGCAACAAGCGGCTGATGCTATCGGGATCGACGCCTTCCAGCGCCGCCTTGATGCGGTTCACATGGATTTCCAGCGCGTCCCCCGCGGGATTGATGCCGTTGCGCACATCCACCACGCCAGGAATATGGCGAATTGCCTCGGCGGTTTTGTTGGCTAACGCGGTTAATTGTGCCGGATGATCGGAAAATAGCTTAATTTCCACCGGCTGGGGCACGGCGGTGAGGTCGCCGATCAGGTCTTCCATGAGCTGCGCCATTTCAATGCTGAGTCCCGGCACTTGCCGTTCTACTTGAATGCGAATGGTCTCCATCACCTGTTCAATCGGCTGGCGTGGTTGCGGTTTGAGACGGATGAAGAAATCGCCTTGATTGGCCTCGGTTACGCCACCGCCCAACTGAGTGCCCGTGCGACGCGAATAAGTGCGCACATTGGGATTGGCTTTGATGATCTTTTCCACTTGCAACAGCAGCCGGTTCGTTTCGGCGAGCGATGTGCCCGGCGCGGCATGATAGTCGAGTATAAAGCCGCCTTCGTCCATGGCGGGCATGAATCCAGAACCCACATGGCGATAGGCGAATACGCCCGTGGCGACGAGTGGAACCACCATCAGCAATACCCACGCGGGCCGGCGGAGCATGCGCTGCATGAGGTGTTCGTAACGCCGATGAAACCACGCCGTGAGCCGGCCGCCTTCCTCTTGCTCCGCGTCTTTTTCATTGAGTAAATGGTCGGCGAGCAATGGCACCGCGAGCCAAGTCACTAAGAATGAAATGAGTAAGGCCGCCGCGATGGTCAGCGCCAGCGCCTTGAAGAACGCGCCGGTCACCCCGCTCAGAAAGGCGAGCGGCACGAAAATGACGATGGTCGAGGCGGAGGAGCCCGCCAGGGGGCGGATAAATTCCAACGCCGCCGCCAGCACCTTGCCGTGGTGCGGTTCGGCGCCGCCCCGCAGGCGGCGCACGATTTGCTCGACCATGACAATGGCGTCGTCGATGATGAGTCCCACCGCCGCCGCCATGCCGCCCAGGGTCATGATATTGAAGCGCATCCCCAGCACGTATAGCACCACCACGGTGGCGGCCAGCACCGCCGGCACCACAATGATCGCGATCAGCGTAATTTTAATGTTGCGCAGAAACAGTAACAGCACCAGCGCCGCTAGGCCGATACCGATCAGAATAGCGTCGCGCACGCTGGCGGCGGACTCGGTAACGAGTTGGCTTTGGTCGTACCAATTCGCTAACGTGACGCCTGGCGGCATTTGCCGCCGGAAGGTTTTTAATTTGGCCTTTACGTCGCGCGCGATGCGTACGCTATTGCTGCCGGGCTGCTGATACAGGTTCAGCAACACCGCCGCGCGGCCATCGGCGTTAACTCGGATCCATTGCGGCACCGTGCCGGTGGTTACCGTGGCGACGTCTTCCAGCCGGACAACACCATCGACACCACTTTTCAGGATGGTTTGGCGGATTTGCGCCAGGTTTCTCAGGCGGCTGTCGGCAATCGCGAGATACAGCTTGTAATGGTCTTGTATCCGGCCCACGGCGGTCACGACGTTTGCCGCGCCCAATGCCCGGGCGACATCGCCGAGCGCCAGGCCATACGCTTGCAGGCGGGTGGGGTTGACGGTGACATGGTATTCTTCCTTGCCGCCGCCCATGACCTGGATCCGGGCAACGCCATCGACGCCCAGCAGCAGCGGCCGCAATTGGTATTGGGCTAAATCGTAAAGCTGGGTCGGCGACTGGGTTTTCGAGGTCAGACTATACGCCAGGATGGGAAACACCGTGGGGTCCATGCGGCGGGTCAATACTTGCGTGCCCGGCGGCAAGCGGGGCATCATCTGCATAATGGCGGTATTGACTTGCAAGGTTGCCGCCGTCATGTTCGTGCCCCAGGCGAAATTCACGGAGATTTCGGCGGCGCCGCGGCTCGTAGTGGAACGGACGTTGCGCACCCCCGGCACGCGGCGGATGGCTTCTTCCACCGGCATGGTGACTTGCACCTCGGTTTGCGCCGCGGGACGGTCGCCGGCGTTCAAGCTGACGACCACCCGGGGAAAATTGACCCGAGGAAAGAGCGTGACCGGCAATTTGAATGACGCCGCCACTCCTGCAAGAGACAGCGCAAAGAGAAGAAACAAGATCGAACGGCGGTGCGTTTGCATCCAGCGGGTGAATGTCATGGCGCGGTCTCCCGGACTGTCATGCCGTCGTGTAACTCGTAATTCCCGACGATGACCACGGGCAGATGGGGATCGAGGTCGCCGCTGACGCCGATAAAGCGGCCATTGACCCACCCGGTGGTGACCGCTACGCGCTTGGCGCGGCCTTGGGAGACTTGGTAAAGATAAGCACCGCGGCTATCATGCAGTACGGCCGAGCGGGGCACGCCCCAACGCTTCCGGGTGGCGAGGAGGATATCGCCGCGCACCATCATGCCGGGCAGCAAGCGCCGCGGTATTTTACCATCGACGCGGGCCATGACATCCACTAGCCGGGTCTTGGGATTAACGACGCCGTGGATGTCGCGGATCGTGGCGCGTACCGGCGGGCCGCCGCCGAAAACCGGAAGAATCCGCACCGTCATGCCGATGTGGACTTGGGCGCTATCCGCCGGTTCGACGCCTAGCCGGAAGGATAGCGCGCCAACGGGGGAGAGTCGCAGCACGTTGGCTCCCGCCGGCAGACGTTCTCCGGCATGTATCGCGAGACGGGTAATCACCGCGTCAAAAGGCGCCTTGAGGGTTTCCGTTCCGCGCCCGGCGCCGAGGCGGCGTTGGGCCGACAGCGCCGCTTCGGCATCCGTCAACGCCTTGCGCGCCGCGGCTAGGCGCGACTGGGTGGCTAAGTGTCCCGCCGCCAGTTGCCGCACCCGCCGTAATTCGCCGCGGGCGAATTGTACGGCGGTTCGCGCTTGACGGTAACGGGCGAAGGCCACGGGATCGGTGCGCAGTGCCAACAGGGGCGCGCCGCGCTTCACCGTTTTGCCGGCGCTGACATAGAAGCGCGTAATTTGTCCGGCGTGGGGTAGACTCAAGCTGCGCTGGTGAGCGGGCGAAGGGATCGCCATGCCATAGCCAACCAGTATCTTGCTGAATGCCATTTGCCGCAACGGCGTTGTTTGAACCTGTACACTGAGTTCGTCCGCCACCGCCCCGGCGCATAGCGTCAGGGCAAGGCAGCATAAGACAACGGATTTCATCATGAGCGGGTGTCCTTCGTCATCGAAGTCAGCGGCGGTTTTCCGCCAATCAGGGTGTGCAACGCGATGCGCTGTTCCCACAGTGTTTGTTTCAAGGTAACCGCCTCGATGCGTTTGGCTAGCCAGGCGGCGCGCAGGCTGGTGTAGGTTTGCGCGTTGAGATTGCCGGCCTGGAACGCCCTGCGGGCGCTGCGATTCATTTGCGTTAGGCGGGGTAGCACGCGCCGGACTTGCGCCAGCCGCCGCATTAGCAGCGCTTGATCGGCTAAAATCCGGTTGATTTCCCGGGCGGCGCGGTTCACACGCGCCGTGAACGCATCGTGGAGGCGGCGGCGGGTTGCCCGTTCAATGGCGATATTGCCGCGGTTGCGGTTGAAAAACGGGAGCGATACAGTCACGCCGAAACCGTGCGTATAGAGTCCAGCGGTGTCGCGGGCGCGGGTCAGGCCGATGTTGAGCGCTGGGAATTGCGCGAGAATCGCCTGGCGGAAGCGCGCTTCCTGGCTCTGGTAACCGGCTTGCAACGCCAGCAAGTCGGGCCGGCGGCGGGCGAGATGGGACAGCGCCGCCTTGATTTTCGCGATATTCAGCGGCGCTAGCCGGATCGGGCCGGTCAACCGGAGCGTTGCTTGCAGGGCCAGCCCCAGGAGGGCGTTGAGATCATGGCGGTTTTGGTTGATCCGGCGTTCCAGCGTGTTGATTCGCCGGTTAATGTCTTGAAGCGCCGTCAAGTCGGCGCTGACCATGCGCCATACGGTGTTTCCCTGTCGTAGGGCCTGTTGTGCGTTCCGGTAGCGCGTGGCGAATAACCGCTGGTTATTCTGGAGCAGGGCCATCAGCCGGGTTTGCGTCCAATGGGTTACGAACAGCGTGCGGGCGCGGCTCACGACTTGCCATTCTTTCCACTGCAAGCGTAAAGCGGTTTGGCGAACCGCTGCCGATGCGGCTTTCCTGACGGCGGGGTGGGTGAGTAGCGCGTTCACGTCGTAACTCAGGCCGAAGGTGAATGCGCTGGTGGCGCCGGGGCCGCCGTTGGTGGGGATATCACGGCTTAATCCCAACTGGGGATCGGGCAGTAATCCAGCCGCGAACGCTTGGGCCCGTTTGACGCCAAGCTGGTCGCGGGCAAGCGTTAGCGCGGGATTACGGGCCACCGCCAGCATCGCGACTTCATCCATGTCCAGGCCGTTGCGCGGATCGAAGCGATGCTTCCGCAGGGAGGCGAAGGGCATGCGCGCCGGGTCGAGGGCAAGCCGCGCCACGCGGGCGGGCAAGGCGGGATGCAGGTCGAGCGGCCGAGGTCGATAACTGGCGCATCCCGCCAAGCCGGCGAGCAGTACGGGCAAAAGGGCTACGTATTTTGGCATGGACTTCTTTCGCGTCGCGCGGGTGTTTTCGTGGTTAGTCTTTCGGGTTGGGGGACTCTTTACTGTTTTCCAGCACTTTTCCGGTTAAGGCGTCGACGCCCACCTCGCGCCACTGTTTGCCCTGGCGCATGTCGAACGAATAACGCAGCCCGCTGCCGCCGCGTTCGCGCTCCAGCTCGGCCTGCATAATGTGGCCAGGAAAGGCCTTCTCGGCGACAGCGCGCGCGGCCTTCATGCTAAGTTTCGGCTGCATGCCGTGTTCCGATTGCGGGAGATGGCTGGAGGCGGCAAAAACAGTAGCTGTAGTCGCGAGCGTGAGCGTGGCGGCGGCGCCGAGGATCAAAAATTTAGTCGCTGTTTGCATGGTGATCTCCTTGAATTAACGGGTTGGATAAAAAAGCGCCTTGCGGCAGGATGCATACTAGGCAAGAAAACTTATCGCAAACTTAAGGAGCAGCCAGCGGCGCGTATTTTTTCCATTACCGGAAAAAACAACCAAGCGAGGAAGCAAGAGACGTTAAAATGACGCTTTTGCCCTAGCCGTCACCATGCCGTTGCCTTCTTTCATGCGGGCGCTCGCCCATCGTAATTTCCGCTTGTACTTGTCGGGTCAGGGGATTTCCCTCATCGGCACCTGGACGCAGCAGGTGGCGATGGGGTGGCTGGCGTACCGATTGAGCGGTTCCGCCGTGTGGCTGGGCGTCATCGGCTTTTCCGGTCAGATACCGATACTGTTGTTCGCTTCCTTCGGCGGCGTGTGGTCGGACCGCTTCGACCGCCACCGCCTATTGTTCTGGACGCAGGCGCTGGCGATGGCGCAAGCCTTGCTCCTGGCGGCGCTGGTGTTGGGTCATGTCGTGCAAATTTGGCATTTGGTGGTGCTGGCGGCCGTGCTCGGCGTGGTCAACGCGGTGGATGCGCCGCTGCGCCAATCGTTCGTGGTGCAATTGGTGGACGACCGCGCCGACTTGCCCAACGCCATCGCCCTGAATTCTCTCGCGATCAATTCCAGCCGGCTGGTGGGGCCCGCCGCCGCCGGCTTCCTGATTAGCTGGCTAGGCGAAGGCGTTTGTTTTTTACTGAACGGATTGTCCTACGTGGCGGTGTTGTGGGCGTTGCGGCGCATGAAGACGACGGCTCCGCAGCGCCGCCGCAGTTCGATGCGCGAGGGACTGAAGGACGGTTTCAGCTATGCGTTCGGTTTTCCGCCGGTGCGCGCGCTGCTATTAATGATGGCGGTGCTCGGTTTGACCATCGTGCCTTATATGGTGTTGATGCCGGTCTATGCCAAACACGTTTTTCATGGCGACGCCCAGACGCTCGGGCTGCTGATGGGTAGCGCCGGGCTTGGCGCGTTGACGGGCGCCGTGTTTCTCACGGCCCGTCGTAGCGTGGTTGGGCTGGGCAAGGTGATTGCCGCGGCGGCGCTATGCGCCGGCCTGGCGCTGGCGGGGTTTGCGTTTAGCACGCGCTTGGCGTTGTCGCTGCCATTGCTCGTGGTCGTCGGCTTTGGTCTGATCGTGTCGGCGGCCTCGACCAACATGCTGTTACAGACCTTGGTGGAAGATCATTTGCGAGGACGGGTAATGGCGCTATTTACCATGTCCTTTCTCGGCATGGCGCCGGTCGGCAGTTTGCTGGCCGGCATCGTGGCGCACCACCTCGGCGCGCCGTTAACCTTATTCATTAACGGCGTGCTGTGCGTATTGGCGGCGCTATATTTCGCCAGCCGCCTGCCGGGGCTGCGCCGTCACGCCCACCCGGTCTTTCAGCGCAGAGGGCTGGTGCCCAAGGACAGCTAGCGCGTGGCGGGGCCTTTGCTGACCTGGACTAAGCGTCCCAGATCCAGCCACCGCGCAAAAGCCGCTTGTACTTGATGGGCGTTAAGCGCCAGATAGCGACGCGCGGCCCGCACCGGTTCATTCAGCGGTAGTTTTAGAATCGCGCGCGACAGCAGGCCGCTGGCGATTGCATCGGTGCTGGCTTCGGCGAGCGGCAGTTCCCGCAGCAATTGCGCTTTGGCCTGACGCAGCTCGTGGGGCGAGACTGGTGTGCGTCGCATCGCCTTCAGATCGCGCACGATAATCGCTCGCGCCCGGGAAACGTTGGGCGGATCGCAAGCGTAGTCCACGCGGTAAATCGCGCGCCGCCGGCCGATCTGAAAGGCGGTGGAGACGTAATACACCAGGCCGTTCTTTTCCCGCAGGTCGCGGTATAGCCGGCTGGCGTAGAAGCCGCCGCCCAATACCCGGTTGCCGAGTTGCAGCGCGTAATAATCGGGGTTGTAGCGGTTCAACCCCAGTGTTTCCGCCAGGGTGACTTCATCTTGCACCCGGCTACTATCCGGCACGGCGGTGACGGATGGCGCGTTGGGCGGCACCCGCGGCAGCAGTGTGCGCGGTTTTGGGCCGGTGGCGCGCCAAGCGCCGAAATGCTTCTCGATTTCCGCCTTGGCCCGGCGCGGCGTGATCTTGCCGATCACCACGATCGTCGTGAGGTCGGGGCGGAACACGCGGTGGTAATAACGTTTCACCGCCGTCAGCGTGAGCGCCGACACCGTGGCGGGCGTCGCTTGGCGCAATGTCGGGTCGTCTTTCGGGAACAGCGCGGCGTCGAGGGCGCGCCGGGTCAGGTAATCCGGGCTTTGCAGACGGCCTGCCACGCTCGCGGCCGTTTGTCGCCGCACGATGTTGAACGCCGCCGCCGGCAGGGCGGGGTGCAGTTCATCATTGGCGAGCAGCATCAAGCCGCGGTCCAAATGGTCGCGCAGCACCTGAAGCGAAAAGTCCGTACCGGCGGAGGCGTCCGCGCCGATATCGTCTAGCGCTTTATGGTATGCGAGCCGGTCGAGGGAGGTGGTGCCGTAGGAAAACAGTTGATCCAGAACACCGGCGACGCCCTCTTGTCCCTTTGGCGCTTCCAGCGCCGGGTTGTTTCTGATGTGGCCGTAGACGCTGACCGTGTTGCTGATTGCCTCGGGCTGGACGATCAATTGAATGCCATTGGCCAGCGTGTAAACCGTGGGATGCACCGTGGACTTTGGAATCGTCAGCCGGCCGAGGGCGTTTTTCGCCCATTGCGGCAGCGTCACCGGCTTTACGTGTTGTGGGGTGAACGATTCCTTGCCGCCAAAATGCTTGCGAGACAGCGGTTTGCCCGATGTCTGCGGCGTGAGGATGGCGGAAATGGCGTGATTCAGGTCCAGCGCGCGGCGGGCGACGCGGTTAACGTCGGCTACCGTAACCCGCTCAATTGCTTGTACGTTGTCGTCGGGAGAATGGCGGCCTTCCACCGCCAGTGCTTGAGACCAGGCATCCGCCAAACCGGACACCGAATTCCGGCGGAACGCCGCCGCCGCCATTTCGCGGCGCTTGGCGGCGGCTACCAAGTCGGGGGAAACCCCGTGGCGTACCGTAGCGGTGAGAATATGGCGGATGTCCTTGAGTAAATCGTCCGCCGGCGCGTCCTTGGGGAAAGCGGCCACGGCGTAGCCCAAGCCCGCGCCAGGCAGGGCGTTCATGGAAAAACCAGCGAATAGCGCCTTGCCTGCCGGCACGAGGCCGTAGAGTGCGCCCCGCTGGTTGCTGAGGACATCGGCCAGCACTTGGGCGGCGGCATAATCCGGGCTATCCGATCCCGGTAGGCGGAAGGCGATGACCGCCAAGCCGTAAGGTAGATCGGTTTTCAGGTCGAGGGACGCGGGCTGCACCGGTTGCAGGTGGATCGCGGGACGCGGTGGCAGCGTTTTGGCAGGGATGCCGCCGAATAGCGTCTTGACTTTAGCGAGCGCGGCTTGCGGCCGGACATCACCGGCAATGACGAGGACGGCGTTGTTGGGCGCGTACCAGGCGTCGTGGAAATGCCGGAGCATGGCGCCGCTGGTGCGGTTGAACGAAGGGCGTGTGCCGAGGGCGTCATGCGCATAGGGCGTACCCTTGAATAAGGCGGCGAGCAGTTGGGTGTAAAACACGTACTGCGGGTTGGACAAGTCTTGGGCGACTTCTTGCTCGATCGCGCCGCGTTCCTTACCCCATAGCGCGTCGGTGCTCAGCACGCCACGCATGCGGATCGCTTCGATATGCAGTGCGGCGTCCAGATCCTCGGCAGGAACGGTAAAAAAATACTGCGTCACCGTCTGCTGAGTGTCGGCGTCGAACGCGCCGCCCATGGCGGTGGTGAGGCTGGCTAGTTGATCCGCCGATAAGCCGGGGCTGCCGCGGAACATCATATGTTCCAGGGCGTGGGCGGTGCCGGGGAACCCTGGCGGCGCTTCATTGGAGCCCACGAGATAATTGATTTCGGTGGTGACCACCGGCGCCAGCGGATTGTGCACAATGACCACTCGCAGGCCATTCGCCAAGGTCGCGCGCAGCACATCGGCGCGCGGGCCGGCGGCGGGCGCCGCCTGTGCGGCGAACGCGGTGGTTAGCATCAAGACGGCGGCGGCGCGTTGCAGCCAAACGGGGAAAAAACAGCGGCGGTTTGCCGTCCGGGAATGCGCGGAGCGGAACATCTTCACGAGGCTTGTTCTCCAAAAAGGTTAGGTAACGGCGTGCTGCTTGGCGCGATTCGCCGCCGGCTCATCATAAGACGCGATTGCCCGCGCCAAGTTCCAAGGGACGCGCGGTTTTGCATGTCATACTTTGTCCTACATCACTTTCAGGATTCTCCCGATATTCTCCCGCCGCCGTTATTACCTATCCTACCAAGTTGGTCTACGGGGAAGAGGGACGTTCGCCGTGGGGGAGGAAAACGCAGTATATAATCCGTTGGAAAATGAAGACGATGGTGGATGATGGTGGAAGTGTAAGGCATTCCGGCCGCCAGAAGTTAATCGCGCGCCAAGAAAAGACGGCGCCGGCGGACGTCCCCCACAGTCAAGATTGGCTCGATCTGCATGTGCTCCCCGATATTCTAGACAATTTCTCGGCGGCGACCGGCTTGGCCGCGAGCCTCGCCGCTCCCGGCACCGGGGAAATTTTAATGCGCGCCGGCGGGGAAGATGTGTGCGCCCGGTTTCATCGGGTGAATGCCCAGTCGGCGCGGCAGTGCACCGCCGATTGCGAAGGATTGCTTACCGGATTGTCGCAAGACCCCGGCGGGATTCATATCAAGCGTTGCCACATGCGGCTAACCAACGGCGCGACGCCGCTGATTATCCGGGGCGCGCATGTGGCCGATCTGCATGTCGGCCACGCCCTATTGGCGTCGCCCGACATCGATTGGTTCCGGCAACAAGCCGAATACTATGGATTCGACCAGTGCAATTATCTGGCGTCGGTGAAAAAAGTGGAGGTGGTCGGGCCGGATCAGTTTCAGCGCGCGCTCTCGTTGCTCAGCCGGTATATGACGATGATGGTGGAGCTTGGCTTGCAAAATCTCATCAGCCAGCAAGGCGAGCAGGTGCTGCGGCGGAGCGAGGCGCGTTACCGCCAATTGGTGGAAAGCGCGCCCGAGGGTATTTTGCTGCATTGTGACGGGCGGATCGCGTTCGCTAACGCGGCGGCGGCGAAAATGGCGGGGGTGGACGACGCCGCGGCACTGATCGGACGGCCCGTGGAACAACTGATTCTTTTCCCCGATGCACGGGTTGGCGCGCCAATGGCGGCAGGTGGCACCGTCGGCGAGGGCACTTTGTTGCGGCGCGACGGCGCGGGTTTCGCAGTGGAGGCGTCATCCGCGCCGCTTACCATCGAAGGCCGTGAGATGGTGCGGCTGACGGTGCGCGCCACCGTCCGGCGTCAGGAGGCTCCCGGTCAAAGCGCTGTCGAGGCAACCTACCGTTCCCTGGTAGAGCAAACGCTGGTCGGGGTGTACCTCATCCAGGATGGACGGCTGGCGTATGTCAATCCCTGGATTGAGAAAACCCTGGGCTACCGCTTAGCGGAACTCAACGCCATGGACTCGATTTTTGAGGTCGTTTGTTCCGAGGACCGGGCGCGGGTGGAGGAGAGCGTGCAGGCGCGGCTGACGGGCGCGGCGGATAATATTCATTACCGCTTCGGCGTCGTGGCCCGCAGTGGCGAGCGCTTGGAGATCGAAGCACTGGGGCGCGCCATCATGTTCAATGGCCGGCCGGCGGCGATTGGCGTCGCGATGGACATTGCCGCCCGGTTGCGCGCCGAACGGGCGTTGCGCCAGAGCGAAACCCGCTTCAAGGCGACTTTCGACAACGCCCCGGTCGGGATCGGGCTCATGCAGGACGCCAGCGGGCGCTACACGCAGGTCAACCAGCGCTGGAGCGAAATGCTGGGTTATACTGCCGAGGAGTTGCTGCAACGCACCCATCTCGATGTCACGCATCCTGGCGACCGGCCGAAAAGCCGGTCGTTGCTAACGCAATTAATCAACGGAAAAAAAGCGTTTTACCGGCTGGAAAAACGCTTTATTCGCAAGGATGGCACGCTCTTCTGGGGCAGCGCGCAAGTTGCCGTAGTGCGTGGCATAGACGGTGGGCCTGACGTGACGGTCAGCATGGTGACCGATATCACCGAACTGAAACGCACCGCGGAGCAGTTGCAGGAAAGCGAGGAACAACTTCGCACACTGATTAACGCCACACCCGACGCGATTCTTTTTAAGGATGGCGAAGGGCGCTGGCTTCACGCGAACCAAGCGGTGCTGCGGTTGTTCGGCCTGGAAACCACGCCCTATCAAAGGAAAACCGACGCCGAGCTGGCTGCCTGCGCACATCCGCTATACCGCAAGGCCCTACGCGGTTGCGATGTTTCCGATCGTCAGGCGTGGGAACGTGGCGAGCCGTTCAAAGTGGAGGAAATCATTCCCTTGCCGGACGGCGGCCAGCGGATATTCCAAACGGTGAAGGTGCCGCTTTACCAGGCAGACGGCATGCGCCATGGATTGTTGGCGTTAGGCCACGACATCACCGATTTCCGCCGGGCCGAGCAAGCCTTGCGCGACCAGTTCGAATTGTCGCAAGCCTTGCTGAAAGCGCAGTCGGACATGGGCGAGGGCATATTCATTATCGAGTCGGGACGGGTTGTGTACGCCAATGAGGCGTTGTGCCGCCTGTATGGCTATACCGTGGAAGAGATTCTGGCGCTGAAATCTTACGCGTTGCTCGTCCACCCCGATGACCGGCGGTGGGTCATGGATAATCACCGCCGCCGCTTGACCGACGAGTCGTTCGATAGCCGCTATGAAATCAGTATCGTCACCCGCGACGGTGAGCGCCGCGAGGTTGAAATCGCCGTCGCGCCGCTGGCGATTGGCGGTATTGTGCAGATCGTGGTGGTGATGATCGACATTAGCGAGCGCAAGCACAGCGAGGAAAAACTGCGTTTGGCGGCGGAAGTGTTCAATACCGCGTCGGAGGGAATCATTGTGACCGATGCGGAGAGCCGCATCCTTACCGTCAATCCGGCGTTCGTGCGGATTACCGGTTACCAGGAAAGCGAAGTGCGGGAGCATTCGCCGCGTTTTCTGTCCTCCAGCCGTCACGATTCGGCGTTTTTCCGCCGCCTATGGACGCGGCTCAAACGGTATGGCCGGTGGCAAGGGGAAATATGGGAGCGGCGCAAAAGCGGCGAGCTCTTTCCCGCCTGGTTATCGATCAGCCAAGTGAAGGATGCCAAGGACGAGGTTGTTAACTATGTGTCGATATTGTCCGATATCACCGAGCGTAAGGCGAACGAGGAACGAATGGCGCGGCTCGCCCATTTCGACCACCTGACCGATTTGCCCAATCGCCTGTTGTTCCGTGAGCGGTTGGAACAGGCGTTGCTGCGCAGTCAGCGGACCGGCGAGCTCGTGGGCGTCATGTTTATCGACCTGGACTCCTTCAAGCAGATTAACGATACGCTGGGGCACGACATCGGCGACCTGTTGCTGCAAGCCGTCGCCGCGCGTTTTTCCGCCTGCATGCGGCGCGGCGACACGGTGTCCCGGCTAGGCGGCGATGAATTCGTCGTGTTACTGCAAAACGTGCGCGAAAGGCGCAGCGTGGTCCGTGTCGCGGAGAAAATATTGCAAGCGTTGATTTCTCCCTTCGACATTAGCGGCCGCGCGCTGAGCATTTCCGCCAGCATCGGCATCGCTGTCGCGCCGATGCACGGCGCCGACCCCGCTGGCCTCATGAAAAGCGCCGACGTGGCGATGTATCAGGCCAAGGCGCGCGGGCGGAATAATTTTCAATTTTTCAGCCCGCCGCCAGACGTCTGATCTCGTAAGGTCTGCTCATGGAAGCCATCGATCCCTTGGCGGCCGCTTTGGCGCCGCGTCCCGCCCCCGCATCCCCGGAAGTGTTCGTTGGCTGCCAGCCGATCTTGGACCGGCGTCAGCAGTTGCTTGCCTACGAACTGTTGTTTCGTTCCGGCGAATCCAACCGCGCACGGGTGCAGGATGATCTTCAAGCGACCTCCCAGGTGATCGTTACGGCCTTTAGCGAAGTCGGTATTGGCTCCGCGCTCGGTCATAGCCGCTGTTTTATCAATGTGGACGAGCGGTTGCTGCTGAGCGAAATGGTGGAGTTGCTGCCTGCCGACCGGGTAACGCTGGAATTGCTCGAATCGGTGCCGCCGAGCAAAGCGGTTATTGACCGTTGCCGCGCGCTTCGGCAGCGCGGCTTCAGGTTTGCCTTGGACGATTTTATCTATCATCCGTCGTATGAGTCGCTCTTCGAGGTCGTCGACCTCATCAAGCTCGACCTGGTGCAACTCAAGAACGGCAAGCTCGCGCCGGCTGTCGATCGATTAAAGCGCTGGCCGCTTAAATTGTTGGCGGAGAAGGTGGAAAGTCACCGGGCGTTTGGCCAGTGCCTGGCGCTGGGATTTGGCTTGTTTCAGGGGTACTATTTCGCCCGCCCCCATTTGTTGGTCAGCAAGCGTATCGATCCGGCAAGGGCGACGGTGCTGAATTTGCTGAAACTAGTCGCTGGCGAAGCGGAAACCGGGGCATTGGAGCAAGAACTCAAACGCGATCCGGTGCTGTGCGTCAGCTTGTTGCGGCTGGTTAATTCGGTGGGTCTCGGGCTGCGGATTCATCTCACCTCGATTCGTCAGGCAATCGCCGTGCTTGGCCGGCAGCAGCTGCAACGCTGGCTGCAATTACTGCTGTACGCCAGGTCGGAGGGCGCCGCCGCCGCCGACCCGCTGCTCCGCTTGGCCGCCACGCGGGGAAAATGGATGGAATTACTGTCTATTATTCTGTCTGGCGGCGAGGACAGTTTTACCGATCTCGCCTTTATGACGGGCATGTTCTCCCTGCTCGACGCCTTGTTCGGCGTTGCGCTGGAAGACATCGTGTTTTCCCTCAATCTAACGGGAGAAGTGAAAGCGGCGCTGCTGGCGCGCGACGGAGAGCTGGGCGCGATGCTATCCTTAGTCGAGCAATGGGAGCGCGGCGATTTTGGGCAAGCGGTCGAATTAGCGGCGTCCCTACGGCTGACGGGGGCGCAAATGGCCCAGGCGCAAACCGAGGCGCTGCGCTGGTCCGGCGAAATCGGCCGGGCGGTCGATGGCGCGGACTAAGCTGCCGGCACGCGGCGCGACGCTTAACCGCCGTTAGAAGCGCTTGTCGTCCATCAATTCGCTGCAATCCACCCGGTATTGACGCGGGTCGCGGTCAATCATCAAGTTATCTTCCAGATAATCCAGCCGTTCGTAACGTTGCAGCATGGAAAGCCCGGTCAAATCGACCGCAACGCTTTGCACCCGCGCGCCGCTGGTTTTTTCGATCAAATAGACGTTGCCTGTGTCTCTTTTCATCGGAATCGGCGGGTTGTCGCTAAATAGAATCGGCGCATTTTACTCGTCCGGCCAGTATCGATTAACCGGTTGCGCCATGGCGGTGGAGCCAAGCGGGATCGGCCATCCATTGCACCGCCGTGACTTGGGGCTGGGACAAGACGATGCGGCGCGCCTCTTGCTGCATGCGCGTCAAGGTTTTCTCGGCGTTAACCACCGCCGGGTCGGTCGCCGGTTTGCCGCGCAACGACGGCGTGATCGCGGTGACCACCGCGGCGGATGGCGCGATGGCGGGCGTCGCCATGACCGCTACCGTGCCGTTCAGCCGCACGACCCGGAAAGGATAGGGATAATTGAGCAGGCGGGTGTCGGCGCGCAGGCTCAGCGCATGATTAATCCGCTCTAGTTGCGGATTGGGTTGGCGCATGTTCCATAAGGCAATCGCGCCGATCGCGACGGCGGCGAGGAATAAGGGTAGGCGTATGTTATTAGCTGTCATGAAGTCTCCTGAATCGTACCGAGTCGTTGGTGAAATGCGCATGCGCGGGTGCGGCTTGTCGTGAACAGGTATACCGCCTTTTGCTTACCTGATGCTTACAAAGGGGGAGATGCGCGCGCGTTGATAGGCTTTGCGGCGCGTTGGGAATGCGCGGCGATAGCGCAGAATGCGGCGATTCTGGGCAGTAGCCGCTGCAATGCCCGGTCGGCGGCGCGCACGCCGCCGTAAGGCGTGGCTTCCGGGGTGGGTTCGCTGGCGGCGAACACGTGCGTGGCGACGATCTCGCCGGAAGCCACGTTCGTCAATTGCACGCGGAGGTCGATCCGCATTTGGCTGGGACGGGTGGTGAAGTCTTGGACTAAGCGATGGATGTCGGTGTCCAGTCGAAAATCGGCGCGCGCCGCGCCAGGGGTGGCGACGACCGCGCGAAAGTCGCCGCCGTGCGATAGCGCGCGTACCAGCAATGGCGCTAGCATTCGCGCCGGCGTGTCGATCCAGCGGCTGTGGCTGAAGAACGCCAACTCGCCGTGGCGGAGTGAATACGCCATGCGCGGGCGGTCGAAGCCGGGGCGGGCGGTCGGCATGGCGATCGCCAGAGTAAGCGCGCCACGGGCAGGCGCCGAGACGGGAGTGGACGCGGCCGTCAGCGTGTAATAGTGATGAATGCCATCCGGCACCGGCGCCAGCATACTGCAACCCGTTAGCAGCGCCGCCAGCAGCGCCGGTTGCCAGGGGCGCGCCCGCCGGTGGCGAAGGAGACGGTGCGAGATTCGATGCAGCATATTATTCTCCTGGGCCGGGGGGCGGCGGTTGCTTGCCGCGCAGCAGTGTCCCCGGTTGTCGCTCCAATTGTTCGCTGAGCTGGCGCAGCGCGGCGGCGGCCGCCCGGGTTTCCTCCAACGCTTGGTCGAGGCGGGGGAGGGATTGGCGGGAAAAGCGCTGTGCGCCGCCGCGCAGGTCGTTCAGGGCGGCGCGCGCGGTAACGTTGGTGCGCGATGTTTCGGCGGCCATGGCGCGCAGGGCGTCGGCGCTTTGGTTGGCGCGCGCGATCAGCCGGGGCAGCGCGGCGCTGATGCGGGCGGCGTTGGCCAATGTCCGGCCGATGTCGCCGCGGTGGGCGGATAAAGCGGTGGACAAGGTGTTGAGATTGTCCAGGGTTTGGCTTAGCGCGCGCCGGTTGTTTTTGTCGAGCAAGGCGTTAAGGTTTTCCGACGTTTGGGTGAGGCTGGCGATCAAATGGGTGACCGCCGTATCCAGCCGGGTCATCAGGGAAGGGCCGGTGGGAATCACGGGGTATTTGTTCCCCGGCTTTGCGCGCAGCGGCGGCGCGTCACGGCTGCCGCCGTCGAGCTCAAGGTAGGCGATGCCGGTAAGCCCCTGAGTGCGCAGCACTGCCAGGGTATCGGTTTTGATCGGCGTGCCGCGCGCGATTTCCAGTTCCAGGCGGACGCGTTCCGGATTCGCTGGATCCAGGGAGATACGGCGCACCCAGCCGATCTCGACGCCACGGTATTTGACCGGCGCGTTCAGGTTGAGGCCGGAGACCGACTCGTTCATATAGGCGAGGTAGCGGTCGTATTCCTCGCCGAATTGCCGGGCCGAACTCAGCCACAGCACGCCGCCGATTAGCGCGGCGCCGAGCACTAGGACGAAAAGGCCGACGACGGCGTAATTTACTTTCGTTTCCATGACTGCTCCCGGGCCGCCCGGCCGCGGGGGCCGTAAAAATATTCGTGAATCAGGGGGTGGTCGATGCGGGATAGCGCGTCCATGGTGCCGATTCCCAGCAGCTTCCCTTCGCCTAGCATCGCGACCCGGTCGGCGACGCGCCATAATAGATCGAGATCGTGCGTCACGATCATAATGGTCAATCCCAGCCGTTCCTTCAAGTGCAGCACCAATTGGTCGAATCCGCCCGCGCTGAGCGGATCCAGTCCGGCAGTGGGTTCGTCGAGGAACAGCAACTCGGGGTCGAGCGCAATCGCCCGCGCCAGTGCGGCGCGCTTGCGCATCCCGCCGCTGAGTTCGTTGGGGTACTTAACGCCAGCGCTAGGCGGCAGGCCGGCGAGCGCGATTTTGACGGCGGCGAGGGCGTCGATGAATTCAGTGCGCAAGGCCGTATGCTCGCGCAGCGGCAAGCCGACGTTTTCCGCGACGGTCAGCGACGTGAACAACGCGCCGCGCTCGAACATCACGCCCCATCTGCGCCGCAACGGCAGCGCTTCGGCGGCGCTAAGTCCCATGGTGTTGTGCCCGAACACACGAATCGCGCCGGAAATCGGGGGGTGCAACAGGATGATTTCCCGCAGCAAGGTGGATTTCCCGCAACCGCTTGCGCCCGCTAGCGCGAAAATTTCCCCGCGCTGCACCGCCAGGCTGATATGGTCGTGGACGACGGCCTCGCCAAAACGGGTGCATAAGTCGCGGACTTCGATGACCGGCGCGTTGTCCATGGTTAAATTTTCAGCCAACTGAACAGGATGGAAAACAAGGCGTCGGCGACGATGACCAGAAAAATCGCCTGAACCACGCTAATCGTCGTTTGCCGTCCTACGCTATCGGCGCCGCCGCGTACCTGGAAACCCTGGAAGCAGCCGACGATGGCGATGATAAAGGCGAATACCGGCGCTTTGCCGATACCGACCAGATAGGACGACAATTTAACGGCGCTGGCGAAACGCGTAATAAACTCAAGGTGGCCGACGCCTAACTGTGATTGTGCCATTACCATCCCGCCTAACACGCCAAGGATATCGGCGAATACCGTTAACAGCGGCAAGGCGATCATCAAGGCGATGACCTTGGGCAACACCAGCAAATCCAGCGGCGCAATACCGATGGTTTGCATGGCGTCGATTTCCTCGGTGACCTGCATCGTGCCGATTTGCGCGGCATAGGCCGATCCCGAGCGGCCGGCGACGATAATCGCGGTGAGCAGCGGTCCCAGTTCGCGCAACATGGACAGTCCCACCAAGTCCACGACGAAGATATTGGCGCCATAGCGCCGCAACTGTTCCGCGCCTTGGTAGGCAATTACAATCCCCATCAGAAACGCCAGCAGGCCGGTAATGGGTAAGGCGTTAAAGCCGTCGTTTTGCAGATTATGGAGCACTGCCCGCCAGCGGATGCGTTTGGGATGGCGCAATAACGTCAGGGCGGCGAGCGTGTTTTCGCCGATGAACGTCAGCATGGCGGCGCCTTGCGTCAGTCCGCGCCAAACATTGCGGCCGACGGCAGCGAGCAAGCCCGGCGGAGCGGGTGGCCGCGCCGGAGCGGGGGGGGCGGCCTCGATCATTTGGAGTAAGGCGCTGTGCGCGGCGCGCAGGCCGTGCAGGGAAACCCGGTGGCCCGTGCCGTTCAGCAAATTCAGGATATGGCGCAACAGCCAAGCGCCGGCGGTATCCATGGCGGCGATAGCGGAAGCATCGAGAGTCAAGGCGGCGGCCGTGGGCCAGGGCATGGCCGCCAACCGCTGTTCCAAAGTGGCGATTCCGGTCAGCGTCCAGTCGCCATGGGCGCGGATTTCTGCGCCGCCGGCGGGAAAGTCGAGGCGGGCCTCGGTGGTTGGCATGGTCGGCGATTTCCTAGGGCGTGCGCCTGCCGCGCGTTGGCCGTTGGTGCGGTCAACCTGTGCTAGCGGCGGTTTTTGGCAAGGGAATCGAGGGTTTTACCTGGTGCGCCGGCAGCGTAATGAGGCGGCTGGAAAACCCATGGTGCTTGAATTTGGCGGCCGCGGCCTGGGCTGCTTTCGTGCTGTCGAAGGGGCCGGCGCGCAGGCGGTAGAAGCGCTCGCCCTTGACCCGCACTGTCCCGAAGTAGCAAGGAAAGCCCACGGGTTCGATCGTTTTGCACAGATGGGCGGCATGCTCCGGGCGGCGGAATGCGCCTAATTGAAGGAAATACACCGCGTGCCGCAGTTTTTTCCGGTGCGCGCCGGGATGGACGGCCGCGGGTTTGGCCGGTGTTTTCGCGGTAACCTGTTGGGATTCGGCGGGTGGCGTTTTCGCGAGCGCCGCGGGTTTCTCCACTTTAACCACTGGCGCAACGGCCGCGGGCAACGGCGGCGTTTTTTCCACCACCGGCGGTGGGGGCGGCGTCATTTCCGGCGCGGTGGTGACGGGAGAGGGTTTTTGGTGAATCGGCGCCGGGGGCTGGGGAGATGCCGGTTTGATGGCGGGCGGCGGCGCGGCGGGCGGCGGCGCTGGTTTCTTCGCGCCGAGGAGGGCGCTAATCAGATACGCCGCCACGACAATAACGGCGAGCAGGATGCCGCCGCCCACCCAATATTTCATTTTGCTGTCCTCGTGGTCATGACCGCCGGCGGGCGGCTCGCCGGCGGAGAAATTCGGCGTGGTGATGTCGTGCTCGTGTCCGGTTGCCATCTGATTCTTCCCCCGTTATGTTTCAGGCGCTTACGATAATTTTGTGCGGCCGATGGTTTTTTAAAGCGTATTACCCAAGCATCGGTTTTGTCCAAGGCGGGGGAGGAGATTTCCGCCGCCGTCGTTCATCGGAGGTTTATCCTTCCCACCGAGTCGGGATAAAATAACCCCTTTGACCGTTACTTCAAAAATATACAGGAAAATCCTTGATCTCCGCTTCTAATATTACCATGCAATTCGGGGCTAAGCCCCTATTCGATAACGTGTCCGTTAAGTTCGGCGAAGGCAACTGCTATGGTTTGATCGGCGCCAACGGCTGCGGTAAGTCTACGTTCATGAAAATCCTCGGCGGCGATTTGGAGCCGACGGCGGGAAATATCGCCCTGGATCCCGGCGAACGGCTGGGAAAACTGCATCAGGATCAGTTTGCCTTTGAAGCGTACAACGTGATTGACGCGGTTATCATGGGGAACGGGGAGCTGTGGCGGATCAAGGAAGAGCGCGACGCGATTTACGCCAATCCCAACGCCACTGAGGACGATTACATGCAGGCCGCCGAGCTGGAGACCAAGTTCGGCGAATTGGACGGTTATACCGCCGAAGCGCGCGCCGGCGAGCTGCTGCTGGGCGCGGGCATCGCTCTGGCGTTGCATAATGGGCCCATGAGCGCAGTGGCGCCGGGATTCAAGCTGCGGGTGCTGCTGGCGCAGGCGCTGTTTTCCGACCCCGACATTTTGCTGCTGGACGAACCGACCAACAACTTGGACATTAACACCATCCGTTGGCTCGAAGGGGTGCTGAACTCGCGCGCCAGCACCATGGTCATCATCTCTCACGATCGCCATTTCCTGAATAGTGTTTGCACCCATATGGCCGATCTGGACTACGGTACGCTGACGGTTTATCCCGGTAATTACGATGATTACATGCTCGCCGCGGCCCAGGCGCGCACCCGGCAGCTAGCGGCCAACACCAAGGCGAAGGAGCGCATTGTCGAATTACAGGAATTCGTGGCGCGTTTCTCCGCCAATAAATCCAAGGCGCGCCAAGCCACCTCACGTCAGAAGCAGATCGACAAAATCAAGCAAGAGACCGTGGTGGTGAAGCCGTCCAGCCGGCAGAATCCCTATATCCGTTTCGAGTTGGACGATAAAGACAAGCTGCACCGCCAAGCGCTGGAATTAATCGGTCTCGCCAAGGGTTACGACAAGCCGCTATTCCATGGGTTGAACCTGATTCTAGAGGCGGGCGAGCGCATTGCCGTTATCGGCCCCAATGGCGCGGGCAAGACGACCTTGCTGAAATGCCTGGTGAGCGAAACGGAGCCCGATCAAGGCGAGGCGAAATGGGCGGAGAAAGCGCATATCGGTTATTTCGCCCAGGATCATGCGGCCGATTTCGATAGCGACCTCGATCTCTTCGAGTGGATGGGCCAGTGGCGGCGCGCGGGGGATGACGATCAAGTGATTCGCGGTACCCTCGGCCGCCTGCTATTTTCCGGCGATGACGTGAAAAAAGCGGTGCGGGTGCTGTCCGGCGGTGAGAAAGGACGCATGCTGTACGGCCAACTGATTTTGCAGCGTCCTAACGTTCTGGTGATGGACGAACCCACCAACCATATGGATATGGAGTCCATCGAGTCCCTTAACCTGGCGCTGGAGAAATACGCCGGTACGCTGATTTTCGTTAGCCATGACCGGCAATTCGTGTCTTCCCTCGCTACCCAGGTCATCGAACTCGACGGCAAGGGCGGTTTCCGCCATTACGCTGGCAATTACGAGGATTATCTGCATAGCCAGGGCATCGAAGCCTAGCGCGGCGCTGCCGCCAGCGTTGCGCCTAAACGCCGGCCACGCGGACGTTAAGCCGCCGGCCGCCATTTGGACGCGGGGCATTGCATTCAGCTTCCAGAAGGAATTTTCATGAAAATCGGCACTCCGCTTTCTCCTTGCGCGACCCGCGTCATGCTGCTAGGCAGCGGCGAATTGGGCAAAGAGGTGATTATCGCCCTGCAACGCTTCGGCGTGGAAGTCGTCGCGGTGGATCGTTATCCCGATGCGCCGGGCCATCAAGTCGCCCATCGCGCCCATGTCATTGATATGGCCGACGCTGATGCGTTGCGCGCCTTAGTGACGCAAGAGCGGCCACATCTGATCGTGCCCGAGATCGAAGCGATCGCTACCGACAAGCTGGCGCAGATCGAGGCCGAGGGCTTGGCGGAAGTGATTCCCACCGCCCGCGCCGCTCAGTTGACCATGAACCGCGAGGGTATCCGCCGGTTGGCGGCGGAAACGCTGGAACTGCCCACCTCCCGCTACGCATTCGCCGATTCCTTGAATGCCTTGCGCATGGCGATTGACGGCGGCGTTGGCTATCCTTGCCTCGTCAAACCGGTGATGTCTTCCTCCGGCAAGGGGCAATCGACGGTGCACGGTCCGGAAGACGTGGAAAAAGCCTGGGATTACGCGCTATGCGGCGGCCGGGTTAACCGCGGGCGGGTGATCGTGGAAGAAATGGTGAATTTCGAGGTGGAAATCACCTTGCTAACGGTGCGGGCGCTGGATGAAAGCGGCGTGGTGCGAACGTATTTTTGCGATCCGATCGGTCATCGCCAAGAACAAGGCGATTACGTGGAGAGTTGGCAGCCGCAGCCGATGAGCGAGGCCGCGATGCGGCGGGCGCGGGAAATTGCCGCGGCGGTTACCGACAATCTCGGGGGACGCGGGATTTTCGGCGTCGAGCTGTTTGTTCGAGGCGACCAGGTCTGGTTTAGCGAAGTCAGTCCTCGGCCCCACGACACCGGCATGGTGACCCTCGTCAGCCAGACCCAAAGCGAGTTTGCCTTGCACGCCCGCGCGATTCTCGGCTTGCCGGTGTTCACCGCGTTGCTGCGTCCCGGTGCCAGCGCGGTGATTTACGGTGGTATGGCGCGAAAAGGTATCGCTTTCGAGGACGTGGACGCGGCGCTACGGGTGCCGCAGACCGATATACGGCTGTTCGGCAAACCGGAAGCCTTTGTCCGGCGCCGCATGGGCGTGGCGCTGGCCTACGGGGAAAGCGTGGAGGACGCGCGCCGCCGCGCCGCGCGCGTCGCCGCGAAGGTGCGGCCGGTTAGCGGCTAGGCGGCATCAACCGCGGTGTTGCGTCAGGGACGGCGAGCGCCTACAGCCGCTGCGCGAGAATATCCCGCGCTTCGTTGTCGGTCAGGATAATCGGATTGGTTTTCATGCTATTGCCCCGGCACCGGGCGACAATGCGATCCAGGTCGCTTGCGGTCACGCCGAAATGGGAAAGGCGCGGTAGCGCCAAGCGCGTGCGCCATTCCGTTAGCGTGTGCACCAGAAACACGCGCGCGCCCACATCGTCCACGTGACTGCGGCCACGGAACAGCCGGCCCAGTTGGGCGTATTTTTCGAGGGCGGGATTTGCCGGATCGCGCGTTTCCATGCAATCGATATTCGCCCGGGTGGCTGCCGCCACTAATGTGCCGCAGGCCACGCCGTGGGGAATGGGAAACAACGCGCCCAACGGCGCGGCGAGGCCGTGCACCGATCCTAGTCCCGCTTGGGCCAGGGTAATGCCCGACAACAGCGCGGCGTAGGCCATTGCCCGCCGCCCCTCTGCCGCTTGCGGCCCACCTTCCGCCCATTCCAGCAGACCGTCACGCACGCGGCGGATACCGTCGAGCGCCAAGGCGTCGGTAAACGGATTGGCGCGGGTGGAGACAAAAGACTCCAGCAGTTGGGTCAGCGCATCCATGCCGTTGGCGGCGATGCGCGACGGCGGGCAACTGGCCATAAGTTCCGGGTCGATGATCGCGTACTCGGCGGTTAAGCGCTCGTCGCGGAACGACTTCTTATACCCATTCTCGCCTTGGACACTCAGCACCGCGTTTTGCGTGGCTTCCGATCCGGTGCCCGCGGTGGTCGGTACTGCGATAAACGGCGTGGTGGGGCCGAGATAGGGTAACTCCGGGCCCACGCCTTCTAGATGATCCGTCACCGAGTTGCCCGGTGCGAGCAGGCCGGCGATCGCTTTCGCCGCGTCTAGCACGCTACCGCCGCCGACACCCAATACCACGTCGATACTGGCGCGCCGCAACGCCGAGACCGCTGCGTCGATTTCTTGAGGGGAAGGCTCGCCGTGCACCTGCCAGGTTTCCCAGCGCACACCGTGCGCCGTCAGCGTGCTGGATAGTGTTTCCCATTGGGCCGTCTGGCGGAAAGATTGGCGGCCGGTGACAATCAGGGCGTGTTTGCCGAAGCGCGCCAGCAACGCGGGAACGCGGGAGAAGCTGCCGTCGCCGTATTCGATGCGCGGCAGACGGGGAAGGGAAAACGCAGGGATTGGCGTCATGGATAAACCGCTACGCGGGTGGATTAACGCACGGACGGATGGTCGCGTCGCCACTGGCCGGCGCGCCGCTCCGCCTCTAGGATGTCGTTCGTGCGCATTTGCGCGATGAGGGCGCGGAGTCGGGCGCGGGCGCCGGCGTCGCTCGCCGACGCCAGTTTGAACCAGACATAGGCCTGTATTTTATCGGATGGCACGCTCCGGCCGTCGAGATACATCAGCGCCAAGTTGTATTGCGCGGTGGCATTGCCTTGCAGCGCCGCCCTGCGCTCCCATTTGAGCGCCATGTGATCGTCTCTTTTCACGCCCCGCCCGGTCATATACATGAAGCCGAGATAGGCTTCGGCCTCGGCATTGCCTTGCAGCGCCGCCTTTTTATACCACTTAACCGCTTCCGTATCGTTCCGGGGCGTTCCTCTGCCATGCCGGTACATGAGACCCACTGTGGTTTGCGCCTTAGCGTCTCCTGTTTGCGCTGCCTTCAGCGCTTGGCGGAACCGGCCGCCGGCGTCGAGCGGTGTGGGGGGCGGCGGCCGGGTGGCGGCGTGCATCGCCTTCACGGGTTTTTCCGGTAGCGCGGCGGGGATGGACGCGGCCATGGCGGGTGAGGAGGAAACCGAGTCGGCGCGCGGCGCGGCGGCCTTCGGCGGTTTGTCGTGAGAAGCCGCGAACCAGGCGGCGCCATAGACAATCACCGCGGCGGCGACGGCGGCCTTCTTCCACGGGAAACGGCGCGGCGCCGCCCGCGTGCGGCCAATGCCGGCGGTTGCCGCCGTGCCGAGAGGCAAGGGACGGCGGGCGGCGGCGGAAAGTCCGCCGCGCGGCGCGGCATTGTCGCCGGGCAGCGGTTCCGTGGCGGCGGGCGGTGCGACGCCGAGGGCGGGAAACGGCGCTTGGTTTTCCAGCGGCGCTTGGGCGGGGTCCATGGTCAGCTGGGGCGAAGCGGCGTCCAGCTCAAAGGTGTCTAGCTCGGCGAGTGCCGCCGCCAGGCAACGAAAGCCGCCCGCTCCCCAGGAGCGTTGCATTTTCTTCAGCAACGCGGGGAGTTTTTCCTGATGAACGCCGTTGAAATAATCGATCCGGCGCAGGGAAATATGGTGGAACCAGTAGCCGAGACTATACAAGTCGGCCCGCCAGCCGATGGCATTATAGGCGGGACGGGCGAGGCGCAGGTCGGCATAGCGTTTTTTCGCCGCATCGCTTAACGCGCTCCACCGCGTTTTGTCTTTTTCGCCGCACAACCGGGCGTAATCGCGCCAATCCTGTTGCAGTGCGCGGCGGCAGGCGGGCGAAAGGAAAGCCGCCTGTGTACTGCTAGGATCGAGAAACGGTGCTTTTTCCATGCGGTGCAGCGCGCTGTGGGCGAAGGCGAAGTCGGTGAGTCGTACCGATCCGTAATCGATGCGCCGGTCGTCGGTGAGCGATAAGAAGAGGTTGTCGGGCCGCAAACAGCCATGCGTGACCCCCACGGCGTGAATGGCCGCCGTCGCCTGGCAGACGGCCTGGATTAGGCGAATGAGATCGCTGGATCGCTGAAAAGGGTGTTGGCGCTCGCCGGCGGGCGTGTTCAGCAGTTGCGATAACGCATAGCCGGGCGCTTCGACGACCAAGGTGCGTTGGTCGATATCCACCGAAACGAACTGGGCGGTCGGCATAGCGGGCGGGAATTCTTGCAGAATTCGCGCTTCGTGGCATAGCCAATAACCCGCGGCGGGAAATGTGGCGGCTAGCCTTTTGCGCACGCGTTCCGTTGGTAAGCCGCGATGGTCGGTGACGCGTAATTTTTCCACCCGAACGGGCGGGTGGGCGGTTACCGCTTCATCTTGAGTGGTCATGGCGGAGCCGTGGAGTTGCGAAGCCGTCTTAAAAACTGCCGTGTTTGCCGCCGGCGTTTTCGCGGCCATGTGGTTGTACCCGCGATCCCAATACGACCAATCCGTCGCCGGCGAACACTGCTGCAATGGATTATAGGGAGTCAGAGGGCAATCGGCAATGATTCGCCGCGAGATGATGTTGACCCACGCCTATCCAGAGCATGGTATGCTGAGCCTGCAAGCGACGCCCATTCGTTGACCCGGCGGACGAGGGGGAAATTCCTTCTGCGCAATGGCGGATCGTGGGCTATAATTTTTTCTTATGCATCATGACCATTAAAAAACGATCTAAACAATCGATCATGAGGTATCCGGGGGATGGACCGGAATAGCGGGAAGAAAATAATAATCGACTATCGCGCTGCGCGGAAGCGGTCATGATGTCGAATGGATATCGTGAGGCGCCGCAGCCCGACGCGCGCCGTCCGCGTGGCGCGTGGGCGCTGGTTATCCCGCAGAATTCTCCGCCCGGTAACGACATAACAAGCTGTAGCCCAAGGTAGTAGACCGTGTCCTTGTCTAAATTTGTTTTTCCCGCCGGCCAAGACGTTTCCCTGACCACCCTCGATAGGAAACTTGCGATCTCCTTCGCTCTTCTGCTATTCGTCTTGATGGTTACCGTATTGCTGGTGGGCGGGTATTACTACCAGAAGGTCATGGCGCGGGAGGAGGACAAGCTGACCACGATGGTGACGCACACCATCAACGATTCCATTACCCATGTTTCATTCGCCGGAGCGGCGCACGTGCAGGCGCTGGTAGAGGATTTGGGGCGGGAATATACCGGCATCGCCTATATCATTGTGGCCGACCGCAACCATCGGGTGATCGCGGCTAGCGATCCTACCCAGAACAATATCGTGCTCAATGGTCTTGCCATGCGGCGGGCCGCCAGGGTATTCACCGGTCAGAAACAAGTGATTCAGGAATTGACCGTTGGCGGAACGCAAGTCAAAGAGGTCGATATGCCCTATCGCATTATCCCGACGAACGGCGTGGGGGGCGTGATCCGGGTCGGGATTTCGATGCAGGAAAAGATTGACGCCGTGCGACAGGGGCTTATTTATATCGGGCTATTGGTGTTGCTGTTGCTATTGTTCGGCGTGGCCGCCATCTATAAGATCAGCGGGCATTTCGGCCGGCCGGTGAAAAAATTGGCATGGCAGCTGCAAGGGATACTAGAGCATGCACCGCTGCTGATTATCATTCGTGACCGGCTGGGGCAGATATTCAGCACCAGCGGGATGTTCCACAAACTGTTTCCGCGGGCGCGGGGCGGCGGCGATGAAAATTATTACACGTTGTTGCCGGAGAGAGTGGCGTCCGCGATTTCTCGCGATGATGCGCAAGTCTTCGAGAAAAACCTAGTGCGGCGGATAGAGGAAACGCTGGAAATCGGCGGCGAGCCGCATATCTTTGAGTTTATCAAATTCCCTATTGCCTGGGCGCCGTCCGGGGATCCCATACTATTGTGTTCTATCGGCCTGGATGTCACGGCGCGGCGGCGGACGGAGGACGCCCTGCGGCAAAGCGAGGAAAGTCTGGCCAGGGCCCAAGCAATCGCCAATCTGGGCGATTGGGAATGGGACATTCCGGGTAATGGGCTGCGCTGGTCGGACGAGGTTTACCGCATTTTCGGACAGCAGCCCCAACAATTTACCACGACCTACGACGCTTTCCTGGAGCAGGTGCATCCCGCCGACCGCCAACGGGTGACGGACGCGGTGCGCGCGGCGCTGACCGAAGACACGCCTTACCGCATCGATCACCGTATCCTTCTGCCCGGCGGTGGCGAGCGCATCGTGCACGAGCAAGGGGCGGTTATTCGTAACGAAGCGGGGGAGCCCGTCGGGATGCACGGCACGGTGCAAGATATCACCGAGCGCAAGCAGGCCGAGGAGATGCTATTCCGGGAAAAAGAGCTAGCCCAGGTGACCTTGCAGTCCATCGGCGACGCCGTTATCACCACCGACGCCGAGGGACGGGTGGTTTATCTCAACCCAGTGGCGGCGGTGCTGACGGGCTGGGAGCTGGAGGCGGCGCGGGGCCACGCGCTAGAAGAAGTGTTCGCTATTATCAACGAGATAACGGGTGGGAAGACACAAAATCCCGTGGCGAAAGTGCTGCGCGAGGGGCGCACGATCGGCCTGTCCAACCATACGGTGCTGATTTCGCGCCATGGCCGGCGCTACGCGGTCGAGGATTCCGCCGCCCCGATTCGTGACCAGCAGGGCGTCACCATCGGTGTGGTGCTGGTATTCCACGACGTGACCAAAGCGCGCGAACTTGCCCGGAAGGTGACCCATCAGGCAACCCACGACCCGCTGACCGGGCTGATTAACCGGCGGGAGTTCGAGAACCGGCTCAGTGGATTGCTGGATAGCGCGAGAACGGAAAAGCGGCAGCATGCCTTGTTATATCTCGATCTCGATCAGTTCAAGGTGGTCAACGATACCTGCGGCCACAGCGCCGGCGACGATTTGCTGCGCCGCCTGACCCAGTTGCTGCAAGTCAAGGTGCGCGAGCCGCATACCGTCGCCCGTCTTGGCGGCGACGAGTTCGGCGTATTGCTGGTCGGTCAGGGGGAGAGCGGCGCGCTGGCGGTAGCGGATCAATTGCGGGAAGCCATTCAGGACTTCCGTTTTGTTTGGGAGCACCATACCTTCGTCATCGGCGTCAGCATCGGCTTGGTGATGCTGACGCCGGGACGCGTGGACGACATTCACAGCGCGTTGATCGCCGCCGACACCGCGTGTTATCTGGCGAAAGACATGGGGCGCAACCGCGTCCAAATTTATCAGACGGGAGACGCGGGGGTGGAGCGCCGGCGCGGCCAGATTCATTGGGTCTCGCGGATTACCAAGGCGATGGAAGAGGGCCGTTTTCAGCTTTACCGGCAAGCGATCAGGCCGGTGGCTCACAACGCCGGTGGGGATCATTGGGAAATTTTGCTGCGCATGCAGGATGAACATGGCGAGATCATTGCGCCGGACGCCTTTCTCCCCGCGGCCGAGCGCTATAATTTAATGCCGTCCGTCGATCGATGGGTTATCCGCAACGCCTTCGATGCCTACCGCGTACTGTACGGCAATGGGGAACGCAAGCTAGAAACGTTCGCCATTAACGTTTCCGGGGCTTCGTTGGGAGACGACACCTTTTTACGCTTTATCCAGGACACCATGGAGCGGCTGGAAGTGCCGCCCCAGGTATTATGTTTTGAAATCACGGAAACCGCGGCGGTCGCCAATATGAGCAAGGCGGTGTCGTTCATTGGCAAACTCAAGCGATTGGGCTGCCGCTTCTCGCTGGATGACTTCGGCACCGGCCTTTCTTCCTTCAGCTACTTGAAGAATTTCGAGGTCGATTACCTCAAAATCGATGGCGCGTTCGTGCGGGACATCGTGGAGGACCAAGTCGATTACGCAATGGTCGAAGCGATTCACCGGATTAGCCGGGTCATGGGAATCCGCACCATCGCCGAATTCGTCGAAAACGACCAAATATTAGCTATTTTACAGACACTGGGCGTGGATTTTGCTCAGGGGTACGGCATCCATAAACCCGAACCACTGCTAGGCGCGGGCCACGCCTAGCGCGCTGCGCCCGCCGCTCTGGAGAATCGGGTACACTAACATCCATCGGATACCGGCGGAATGACGGATGGTTCGCTGGCCAAGGTATCGTATAAAACAGGTTGATATATGAAGGAAACGCTGATTCCCTTGGCGCCTAGCGCGCTGCGCCAGTGTTGCGACCCTGCCGGCTTCGCTTTCGAGACCACTGACGACCTGCCGGATTTGCATGAGATCATCGGCCAGGAACGGGCTTTCGACGCGGTGCGGTTCGGCGTCGGCATCCGGCGCGATGGGTACAATTTATTCGTGCTGGGCCCCGGCGGTTTGGGAAAACACACCTTCGTGCACGATTTCTTGACGCGCCGGGCCGGCGAGGAAGAACGCCCCCCCGATTGGTGCTATCTCAACAATTTTCCCCAACCCCACCGGCCGCGGGCGATTAAGCTGCCTAGCGGCACGGGCGTCAAGCTGCGCCAGGACATGGAGCAACTGGTAGAGGAACTGCGCGCCGTCGTTCCCGCCGCGTTCGAGAGCGACGAATACCGCGCGCGGCTGGGGGAAATCGACGTCGCGTTCAAGGAGCGCCAGCAGGCCGCCTTCAAGGAGTTGGAGGCCGCCGCGGGCAAGCAAGGCGTCGCTTTATTGCAAACGCCCGGCGGTTTCGCTTTCGGGCCGGTGAAGGACGGCGAGGTCATCGCGCCCGAAGACTACGAGAAGCTTCCCGCCAAGGAGAAATCGCGCATCGAAGCCGTGGTGTCGGCCCTACAGGAACAACTGCAGAAAATTATTCACCAGATTCCCCTATGGCGGCGGGAGCGGCGGGGCAAACTCAAGGCGCTCGACCAGGAAATCGGCAAGGGCGCGATTGCCCACGCAATGGACGCGATACGGGCGCAATACGCTGCCTTTCCCGAGTTGACCGCGTATCTGGACGCGGTGCGTCAGGACGTCATCAATCACCTCGACAGCTTTCGCAAGCCGGAGGAAGGCCCATCGGCAATGGCTGGCCTTCCCGCCGCCGGGTTCTCGTTTTTCCAGCGTTACCGGATCAATGTCTTGGTAGAACACCCGGAAAAAGAAGGCGCGCCGGTGATCTACGCCGATCATCCCTCCTATGGCAACTTAGTCGGGCGCGTCGAGCACGTGGCGCAGCTCGGCGCCTTGGTGACAGACTTTACCCTGATTAAACCCGGCGCGCTGCATTTGGCGAACGGTGGCTACCTGCTGCTGGACGCCTATCAACTGCTGACGCAGCCGATGGCCTGGGAAGGCTTGAAACGCATCTTGCGGGCCGGAGAAATCCGCATCGAATCCCTGGGCCAGCTAATGAGCTTGACCAGCACCGTGTCCCTCGAACCCGAGCCGGTGGCGTTAGAGACCAAGGTCGTGCTATTCGGCGAGCGGCGGCTGTATTACTTGCTGTGCGAATACGATCCCGATTTCCCGAAACTGTTCAAGGTGGTGGCGGATTTTGAGGAGGACGTCGCGCGCAGTGACGCGACCCAGCAAGATTATGCCCGGCTAATCGCCACCCAGGCGCGCAAGGAAGGCATGCTGCCGTTTGACCGCGGCGCGGTGGCGCGGGTGATCGAACACGGTATCCGGCTGGCGGGAGATACGGAAAAATTATCCACCCGCCTACGCAATGTGACCGATCTGCTGCGGGAAGCGGATTATTGGGCGCGCCAGGCGGCGCGGCCGGTCGTGAGCGGCGATCATGTCAAGCAAGCGGTCGCCGCTCAAATCCGGCGCGTCGATCGCTTGCGCGAGAAATTGCTGGAGGAAGTGCTGCACGGCACCATCCTGATCGATATCGACGGTGCGCGGGCGGGACAAGTCAACGGGTTGTCGGTCGTGGACCTGGGGCATTACGCTTTCGGCCACCCCACCCGGATTACCGCCACGACACGGGTCGGCGAAGGGGAAGTGATCGACATCGAGCGTGAAGTGGACATGGGCGGGCCGATTCATTCCAAGGGCGTGATGATTCTCAGCGCCTTTCTCGCGCAACGCTACAGCCGCGACCGGCAGCTTTCCCTCTCCGCCAGCCTGGTGTTCGAGCAGACCTATGGCGGGGTCGAGGGCGATAGCGCCTCGGCTGCCGAATTGTGCGCGCTGCTGTCGTCCCTGGCCAACGCCCCGATCAAGCAGTCCCTGGCGATGACCGGGTCGGTGAACCAATATGGGCAGGTGCAGGCAATCGGCGGAGCGAACGAAAAAATTGAGGGATTTTTCGGCCTCTGCAAGGAACAGGGACTGACGGGCGAACAGGGGGTATTAATTCCCGCCGCGAATATTCGCCATCTCATGTTGCGTGACGACATTGTCGTGGCGGCGGCGGCGGGTCAATTTCATCTTTACGCCATGGAAACCATCGATGAGGCGATTCAACTCTTGACCGGCGTGCCGGCTGGCGTAGCCGACGATGACGGGTGTTTTCCGCCGGATACGCTCAATGGTCGGGTGTCCGCCAAGCTGAGGGCATTCACCCACATCCGTCATCCGCACCTCGATGAGGAAAAACCGGCGGCGAGAAGAAGACATTATGGCGCAAAGCGGCATACCGGCGACTAGCCGTATTTGGGTCGCCCTAGACGATGCCGAGTGCGGCCTCGCCGCGCTGGACGCGGCGGCCATATTGGCTTCTCGCTTACGGGCCGAACTCCGTGGCTTGTTTGTCGAGGACATCAACCTGCTGCGGCTGGCGCGGCTGCCGTTTAGCCAAGTGGTCGGGCGCGCTTCCGCGAGTTGGCGTCCCCTGGACGCCGCCGAACTGGAACGGCAACTTCGCGGCCAGGCGGCGCGCAGCCGGGCGCTGCTCTCCCGTCTGGCGGAACGGGAGCGGCTGTCTTGGTCGTTTCACGTTGCGCGCGGCGAATTGGTGGCGGAAACCCTAACCTTGTCCAGCCAGGGAGAATGGGTCATTTTCGGCAAGACCTGGAAGCATCTCGATGTGGACGGCTTGGCGCCGCCCAGCCAAGCGGCGGTGGTGGCGGTGCTCGACGGCCGCGCGCCGGTTGAACCCGTGCTGCGCGCCGCGCGCTACTTGCGGGACAACCCTGGCGATGCGCTCACCGTGGTTATTACCGCCGAGCCGGCGGACGCAATTGCCCGGTTGCGCAGCCAAGCGGCGGATTGGTTAGCGGAAGATGAAGGCCGGGCGCGATTTGCGCAGATTCCGACGCAAGACCTCACGGCATGGATTGCGCGCCGGCCCGGCGCCGTGGTCGTGGGCGGCCTCGTTTCGTTGCAACCCGTGCTTCAGCGGCTATTGATGGAAACCGCCAGTCCGCTCGTGTTATTGCATTGAGCGCCGATGGCGATCTAGGCTGTTGCCAACACTAATCGCGCGCAGGAGACGCCGCTTTGCACCGCGGCCTCCAGCGTCGCGGGATAATCGCCGGCGGTATAGTCGCCGGCGAGCAGCCAGCGCTTCAGCGGCGTGACGGGGGATGGGCGGCGCAGCGCCACGGTGCAGGCGAAGGTGGCGCGTTGCTCGCCGATGACCCGCTGCCATTGCGGCGGCGGTAAGCCGCCGCCCAGCACCCGGTTAACTTCATCGTGAACGCGCCGCGCCAATTCGTCGTGCGTAACCGCCTGGTGCATCCCCTCGCCGCTGATGACCGCTGCGAGCAGCCCCGTCTGGTGGTGGCTATTTCCCCGATCGAACAGCCATTGCGTCCAGCCGTCCGTCAATCCGATGAAGGGCGCGGGTAACGCAACCGCCGCCGGATATTGCAGATAGACCGTGTAACAGGGCTGATAGCGAAACGCCGCCACCTGCTCGGCGGTCTCGCGTAAGAGCGGCAGCTCGCGCGCTAGCGCGGCGAGGTGCTGGGGCGGTGTCGCGCAGACCACATGGCTGAAATGCCGTCTTTCCGTTGCGGTGGTTAGCTGGAATCCCCCTTCCGGCGACAGTGTGGCTGCCCGCACTCGCTGCCCGGTATGAATCAGGCCGCCATGGCGGCGGATGAAATCGGCGGCGGGACGGGGAAAGAGCGCGGTCAAATCGGTTTGCGGCAGCAGCAAGTCGCTTGCCTCGCGGCGGGCGAACAAGGTATCGCGCAACACGTTGAGGAATAGCTGGGCGGAGGCGGCGGCCGGCGGGGTATTGAGCGCCGCCAGACACAGCGGCCGCCACAGGTAGCGCGCGGCCGCGCCGCCCTGCCCGTGGCGGCGCAGTAGCGCCTCGACGCTGATATCCTGACGCAAGTGGAAACGCATCTTGCGTAACTGACCGATAAAGCGGATCGCGCCGCCGCTCTCGGCGAAACCCAGACCCTTGGCCGTGGCGAGGGCCGCGCCCAGATGGAGCGGTGAGGGCAGGCGTGGCGCGGCAAGATCAAAATGGCCGGGAAAGCAAAGCCGCAACGGCAGGCGTTGCAGCGGCAGGGGCGCGTCGCCGTGAACCTGGCGCAGCAGGCGCAACGTTTCGTGGTAAGCGCCAAGCAGCAGATGTTGGCCATTGTCGAGCCGCAGGCCGCCCATGGCCACCCCCCGCGCGCGCCCACCGAGATCGCGTGCCGCCTCGAAAACGGTGACCGGCGCGCCATGCGCGGCTAACGTCACCGCCGCCGCCAGGCCGGCGTAACCGCCGCCGATTACGGCGACGCGCACGGGACGATTCGCCGTTGCCGGCCGTTGCCGGCGATCAGCCGACGGTGGACGGCCATAGCGCGCTTTTCCAGGCGATCCATAGTTTACGCAGAGGCGTGAGCGCGATGCGCCGCTCCAATACCCGGCAGTCGTCGCGCTGGATTTCCTCCAGCAGCGCGCGATAAATCGCCGCCATCATAAGGCCGGGGCGTTGAGGCGCGCGGTCTTCCGGCGGCAGCACGGCGAATGCCTGCCGGTAATGGGATAGCGCCCGATCAATTTGGAACGCCATCAGCCGGGCGAAATTGTCCGTATGGCGCGCGCCGAGAATATCCGCCTCGGCGACATTAAACCGGCGCAGCTCGTCGAGCGGCAGGTAAATGCGCCCCCGTCGGGCGTCCTCGCCGACATCGCGGATAATATTGGTGAGTTGAAAGGCGAGGCCGAGTTGGTGCGCGTATTTCAAGGTGCGGTGCTGCTGGTAGCCGAAAATAGTGGCGGCCAGTTCGCCGACGACGCCCGCGACCCGGTGGCAGTATAATCGTAGCGCATTGAAGTCGGCGTAGCGGCTCTGGCGCAGGTCCATTTCCATGCCGTCGATGATTTCATCGAAACACTCCTGTGCCAGGCCGAAATCGCGGATGGCCGGTTGCAGCGCCTGGCCGACTGGGTGCTGGGGCGCTTGGCGGAAGGCGTTGCTGATTTCCTGGCGCCACCAGGCGAGCTTGGCTTCCGCCACCTGTATCTCGCGGCATTCGTCCACCACGTCGTCCACTTCGCGGCAGAATGCGTATAGCGCGGTAATCGCTTGGCGTTTCGGCGGCGGTAAAAAGAGAAAACTATAGTAAAAGCTGGAGCCGCTGCGCGCTGCTTTTTCCTGACAGTATTGGTTGGCGTCCACGTGATTTTCCTGGCGGGTTCGGGCGTGCCGGACGTTAACCGGCTATTGGGCGCGCACGGCGCGGTAGAGCATGGCGGCCCAGTCGGTGGATTTTAGCACCGGTCGCTGGCTGAAGACATCGCCGCCGCTACGGTGCAGCTTGCGCAGAATCGTTTCGCCGCCCATGATAATCATGCGCAATTCGAGGCCGATGCGCCCGGGCAAGGCTTTACCCAGGGGCGCGCCGGCTTGCAGCAGCTTGCGTGCCCGTTCGATCTGGGACAGCATCAACGGCCGCCAACCGCCCGCCATTTGGCGGCTGGCGATGTGCGCTTCGCTGACGCCGAATTTCGCCATATCGTCCTGTGGCAGGTAAATGCGTCCCTTGGCGAAATCGATAGCGACATCCTGGAGGAAATTAATCAGTTGCAAGCTGGAGCAAATGGCGTTGGAATACGCAAGGTGGCGTGGCGTGGCCGCGCCGTAAAGATGTAGCAGCAACACGCCGACGGGATTGGCGGAACGGCGGCAGTAGTCCATGATTTCTGCGATATTGGCGTAACGCGTTTTAGTAACATCTTGGCGAAAGGCGTCCAATAGGTCATAAAAGGGCGGTAACGGCAGCGCATGGTCTCGGACGGTCAGCGCCAAGTCGTGGAATAATGGTGTTTCAGGGGTTTCCCCACTGGATATCCGCGCCAATTGACGGCGGAAAGCGTCCAGTCGTTCCAGCCGGACGGCCGCGGGCCATTCGCCCTCGTCGGCGAAATCGTCCGCCTGGCGGGCGAAGGCGTAAAGCGTTCGCACGGGTTGGCGCAATCGCCGCGGCAGCAGCAGCGAGGCGATGGGAAAATTTTCGTAATGTGACACCTGACGGGTAGCGGGAAAATGGTTGTCTGGGCCAGGATAGTTTACACGATTGCGCCGTGAAAATTCGGCCGCGGGCGTTTCTGACCGGAGAATAATGGAAATGAGCGTATAACAACCGAATGAAATTGGGAAAAACTCAGCGCATGGCGCTGTTGTCGATTATCGCGTCATTGGCGACGCTGTTGCTCAAATTCTCCGCCTATTTTCTCACCGGCTCGGTGAGCCTGTTTTCCGACGCCGCCGAATCCCTCGTGAACCTGGCCGCCGGCCTAATGGCGTTTTTCGTGCTGACCGTCGCCGCCCGGCCTGCCGATGAAAATCACGCCTATGGCCATGACAAGGCGGAATACTTCTCCAGCGGCGTGGAAGGGGCGCTGATTATCGTGGCGGCCGCCGCCATCGCTTATGCCGCCGTGCATCGTTTGTTCCATCCCCAGCCATTGTCTAGCCTGGGGATCGGCTTGTTGGTCGCCGCCGCCGCCGCCGCAGTGAACTACGGCGCGGCGCGGGCCATGCTCAAGGTGGCGCGGCAATACGACAGCATTACCCTGGAAGCCGACGCCAAGCACTTGCTGACGGATGTTTGGACTTCGGCGGGCGTGATCGGCGGGCTGCTGGCAGTGAACTACGCACCGCCTGCCTGGCGGGTGCTGGATCCGCTCATGGCGTTAGCGATGGCGCTCAACATCATTCATACGGGCGTTAGCTTGCTGCGGCGCTCGCTGGACGGGTTGATGGACATCGCGTTGCCACCCGAGGAAGTGGCGCGGATCGAGGCGCTGATCCGGCGCGAAGCGCCGCCGGAGAACAGCTTTCACGCCTTGCGCACCCGCAAGGCGGGCCCGCGCCGCTTTATCGAATTTCATTTGCTGGTTCCGGGAGGGACGACGGTGCGCATGGCCCACGGTCTGTGCGACCGCATCGAGGATGCGATCGCGCAGGCATTTGCCAATACCTCGGTGACTATCCATACCGAACCGGACGAGCGCTATTCCCCGCCGCCGCGCGCCGTGGAGAAGGCAGAGGATGGTTAAAGCTGGCCGCGGACGGCGTCGGCCCAGTTATTGGGGGTTTCGTAGAGGCGCACCCGCTCCAGATGGAGGCGGTCGCCATAGGTGTCGGCGACCGCGCGATCCAGCGCTTTAAAGGCGTGGATCGCCAGATTTTCCGCCGTGGGAATGACGTCCAACGCCACTGTTTTGTGCTGGGGTAGAGTGCGCAGGAAATTAACGACCGCGGTATCGCCGCGATAGACCAGAAAAGCGTGATCCCAGGGGGTGGCGATGACGCGCTGGACGATACGCTTAATATCGCCGTAGTCCATCACCATCCCTTCCTCGGAATTCCCCGTGTCGGCAACCAGATCGCCCGACACGGTGACTTCGATGGCGTAGCGGTGGCCATGCATATGCCGGCATTGGCTTTTGTGATTGGGAATGCGGTGGCCGGCGTCGAATTCGAGTCTACGGGTAATCAACATGGGGCGATTGGCGGCAATTCGGTGGCCGGATTATACCACTGTTGCCGGCGGCGGCCCGCAAAGGCAGCGGATGCCTCGTGGAAAGCGTAGAATACGCGCTGAATAGCCAGAACCGTGGTCATCGAATGACATCCTCCTCTCCGCTGCTGACGACCGCCGATCACCGCCGCGACATCGCGGGGCTCACCTATGTTTATCCCGTGATTTCCCGCCGCGCCGGTGGTGTGTCGGTGGGCGTTAACTTGAACCCCAACAACGCGTGTAACTGGCGCTGCGTCTATTGCCAGGTGCCGGGACTGGTGCGTGGCGGCGCGCCGCGTATCGATGTCGCCCTGCTCGAATCCGAATTACGCGGCTTTTTCGATGAATTGCTCCGCGGCGATTTCATGGCCCGGCGAGTGCCGCCGCCATTACGCCGCTTGACCGATGTGGCTTTTTCCGGGAATGGCGAACCCACCAGCGCCCGCGCGTTTGGCGCGGCGGTCGAGATCGTGGGCAACGTGCTGGAAGCGGAAGGACTGGCGGGGAAAATCAAATTGGTGCTTATCACCAACGGCAGCTTGCTGCACCGGACGGCGGTGCAAGCGGCGCTGACGCGCATGGCGCGCTGGAACGGCGAAGTGTGGTTTAAACTGGATCGCGCGACCCGCAGCGGCATGGCGCAAATCAACGGCGTTCGCCCGCGCTTATCCCAAGTGCAGGCGAACTTACGCGCCGCCGCCGCCCGTTGCCCGACGTGGCTGCAAACGTGCCTGTTCGCCTGGGACGGACAGCCGCCGCCACGGGACGAACTGGACGCCTATCTGCGGTTCGTCGAAAAACAGTGTGCCGAGGAAGTCTGCTTGAAGGGGGTGTTGCTTTACGGGTTGGCGCGACCGTCGATGCAGATCGAAGCGCCGCGGCTGTCCCCGCTACCGCCGGCATGGATGGCGTCTTTCGCCGCCGAGATCGCGACGTTGGGCATAGCGGTTAACGTCAGCCCGTGAGGGCGAGTTATTCGTCGCTTTTTTTAGCGTCGCTGCGCGCTGCCTTTTTTAATTTCTTGTACAGATCGGTCTGCTGCGTTTTGAGATAATCGATGATCTCGAAATCCTCTTTTCTGACCCGGGATAAGTCCAATTCCTCGACATACACCAGGCGCAGCAATTCCTTCACCGGCTTCGGCATGGTGCGTCCGCTTTCGTAGCGGGAGCCGCCGCTTTGGGTGACGCCGATCCGGGTCCAGAACTCTTCCTGGTTAAGGCCCAGTTTTTTTCTAATATCCCGAGGGTTTAGCAGTCTGTCGAGAAGCTTCATCTAATGTTTCCACGTTATCTTATTAAGATTTTTGGTTTATTTTTGCTCGCCGATGCCGTGGTGTCAAGGTGGCGGCGAAGTATTTAGCGAGGTGCATCCGCGATGAGAACAATGGCGGCGCGCCGCCGATAAATTCCAGTGACATATTTACCAAGGTAGGATAAAATTTAAGGTTTTTAGGAAGTTCAATGGCGCTGATCGTACAAAAATACGGCGGGACCTCGGTGGGAAGCATCGAGCGCATCCAAAACGTCGCGCGGCGCGTTGCAAAATTCAAGGCGCGCGGTCACCAAGTCGTGGTCGTGGTTTCCGCGATAAGCGGCGAAACCAACCGGCTGATCGCCTTGGCAAAGGAAATCCAGAGTCACCCGAACCCCCGGGAATTGGATGTCCTGGTCGCCACCGGCGAGCAAGCCAGCATCGCCCTGCTCGCCATGGCGCTCATGGACTTGGGCATTCGCGCCAAGAGCTACACCGGCGCGCAAGTACGGATTGTAACCGATAATGCCTTTACCAAGGCGCGAATTATCCGCATTGACGAGGAAAACATCCGCGCCGATCTCGACGCGGGATCGGTGGTCGTGGTCGCCGGTTTCCAGGGCGTGGATGAAAAAGGCAATATCACCACCCTGGGACGGGGCGGCTCCGATACCACCGGCGTCGCGCTGGCGGCGGCGCTGAAGGCCGACGAATGTCAAATTTATACCGACGTGGATGGCGTATACACTACCGATCCGCGCATCGTCCCCGAAGCGCGGCGGCTGAAAACCATTACCTTCGAGGAAATGCTGGAAATGGCGAGCCTCGGCTCCAAGGTCTTGCAAATCCGTGCGGTGGAATTCGCCGGTAAATACAAAGTCAAGCTTCGCGTGCTGTCCAGCTTTGAGGAGCGGGGCGAAGGGACGCTGATTACCTTTGAGGAAGACATCAACATGGAAAATCCGATTATTTCCGGTATCGCGTTTAATCGCGACGAGGCGAAAATCACCGTGCTCGGCGTGCCGGATCGTCCCGGTATCGCGCATCAAATATTGGAGACGGTGGCCGCCGCCAACATCGACGTGGACATGATTATCCAGAACGTCGGCGCCGACGGAACCACGGATTTCACCTTCACGGTGCATCGCAACGACTACGCTAACGTCCTTAAACGCTTGAAACAGGCGCAAGGGAAAATCGGTGCGCGCGAAATCAATGGCGACGAGCGCACCGCTAAGGTTTCGGTTGTCGGGGTCGGCATGCGCTCCCACGCAGGGATTGCGAGCACCATGTTCCGCGCCTTGGCGGGAGAAGGCATCAATATCCAAATGATTTCGACTTCCGAAATTAAAATTTCGGTCGTGATCGACGAAAAATACCTGGAGCTGGCGGTTCGCGTTCTTCATAAAGCCTTCGACCTGGAACAGACGGGATAAATAAGCGTCTCGGCGGCAACCGCCTTGGGCGGATTGACCTTGCCAACCTAACTAGGTATGCTAACGAACCTCGAATCGGAGAGATGGCCGAGTGGTCGAAGGTACTCCCCTGCTAAGGGAGCGTAGGGTTTATAGCCTTACCGAGGGTTCGAATCCCTCTCTCTCCGCCATTGTTAAGCGGCGAGCTTTCACGTACAATTACCGCCTTCGCGCCCGTAGCTCAGCTGGATAGAGTACTTGGCTACGAACCAAGGGGTCAGGAGTTCGAATCTCTTCGGGCGCGCCAAATTTCATTGAAGTTATTAGCCGGTTAAGTGCGCCGTCACTTAACCGGCTTTTCTTTTCAGCAAGGTCATTGCCGAGGGACTTCCTCCGTCTGGCGGCTTCGATCCATCCGGCCAGTTCTGCCGCCACAGCGTGTGGGATTCTATCCTGCTCTCGCGGACTTTTTGATGGGTAGGGACGGTTGGGTTGCGTTGCGTTGGCCGGATGCGTTCCACGGCGTTGCTTCGCAAACTTTCCTTTCCATCCAATGGTTATTGCCGGGGGAATTGGCCGCCCAACGCGCAACATCCGGCGCGATCATCGCGCGCAGGGATAGAGTATCCGGGTTAGGCCAACGCTTGGCGAATCGCCAGGAATCTAGCGCCGGCCGTACCGGAAACGATTCAGGGAATCGGGCCGGAGATGGCGCGTTCCGCGCGTTCCTCCTCCGTAAAGAGACGGGAGCGGGCGAGAAAGCGTATGCCTTCCGGACTCTCCAGGGAAAATAGGCCGCCCCGCCCAGGCACCACGTCGATGATGAGTTGGGTATGCTTCCAGTAATCGAACTGCGCGCGGCCGATGTAGAAAGGGCAGCCGCCGATATCCCCCAATTCGATATCGGCGTCTCCCAGCAAGAGTTCGCCTTGGGGATAGCACATGGGCGCGCTGCCGTCACAGCAGCCGCCGGACTGGTGGAACATCAACGGGCCGTGTTCGGCCTGTAGCCGCTTGATCAGCGCGAGGGCACTCTCGGTGGCGACGACACGCGGCGTCATCTCGATCCTCCGCAAAGACAGGCGACCATGCCGCCCATAATGCCCTTGCCATGAAAGGAAGGGCGGTTAGAAAAAGCCCAGGGCCTTGGGGCTGTAGCTGACCAACAGGTTCTTGGTCTGCTGGTAATGGTCGAGCATCATTTTATGCGTCTCGCGCCCGATGCCCGACTGCTTGTAGCCGCCGAAGGCGGCATGGGCCGGATAGAGATGATAGCAGTTGGTCCACACCCGGCCGGCCTTGATGCCGCGCCCGAAGCGGTAGGCGCGGCTGCCGTCACGGCTCCATACCCCGGCGCCGAGGCCATAGAGGGTATCGTTGGCAATGGCCATGGCATCCGCTTCATCCTTAAAGGTGGTCACAGCCAGCACGGGGCCGAAGATTTCTTCCTGGAAGATGCGCATGCGGTTGTGTCCCCTCAGCACCGTAGGCTGGACATAATAGCCGCCGGCGATGTCTCCCTCCAGTTTGGCGCGGGCGCCACCGGTGAGCAGTTGCGCACCTTCCTGCTGACCGATATCGATGTAGGAAAGAATTTTTTCCGTTTGCTCGATGGACGCCTGGGCCCCCATCATGGTGTCGGTATCCAGGGGAGAACCCAACTTGATGGCGTTCACGCGCTCCAGGGCACGCTCCATGAAGCGCTCGTAGATCGATTCCTGGATCAGGGCGCGGGACGGGCAGGTGCACACTTCCCCCTGGTTGAGGGCGAACAGAACGAAGCCTTCGATAGCCTTGTCAAAAAAATCATCATCGGCGGCACACACGTCGGCGAAAAAGATATTGGGCGATTTGCCGCCCAATTCCAGTGACACCGGGATGATGTTCTGGCTGGCGTATTGCATGATGAGCCGGCCGGTGGTGGTCTCACCGGTAAAGGCGATTTTGGCGATGCGCGGGCTGGAGGCCAGCGGCTTACCGGCTTCCAGCCCGAAACCGTTAACCACGTTAAGCACGCCCGGCGGCAACAGGTCGGCGATTAACGCCATCAGCACCAGAATGCTGACCGGCGTCTGTTCCGCAGGCTTGAGCACGACGCAATTGCCGGCGGCCAAGGCAGGGGCCAGCTTCCATACCGCCATCAGAATGGGGAAGTTCCAGGGGATGATTTGCCCAACTACGCCCAGGGGCTCGTGGAAATGATAAGCCACGGTGTCGTGATCCAGTTCCGATAGGGCGCCTTCCTGGGCGCGGATGCAGCCGGCGAAGTAGCGAAAGTGGTCGATGGCGAGCGGGATGTCGGCCGCCAAGGTTTCGCGGATGGCCTTGCCGTTGTCCCAGGTCTCGGCCAAGGCCAGCTTCTCCAGATTGGCTTCCATGCGGTCGGCGATCTTGTTCAGGACGTTGGCGCGCTCGGCGACGGAAGTCTGCCCCCATTTGCCGGCGGCGACATGGGCGGCGTCCAGCGCCAGGTCGATGTCCTCTGCCGTGGAGCGGGCCACTTGGCAAAAGATTGCTCCCGTTACGGGAGTTGGGTTGTCGAAATACCGCTCCTTGACGGGGGGTGTCCAGCAGCCGTTGATGAAATTGTCGTATTGGGCCTGGAAGGCGACTTTAGCACCGGCGGCGCCGGGAGCGGCATACAGCATGAAATTCTCCTCGATCAAACGGATGGTTGTTGGAAAACAGGTTAACGAGGCAGGCGGCTTTCTCTCGACACAAGAACGCCGTCATCCCCGGGTAAAGGGTTTGCCCATGGATTGACGGCTGCCATTTTCGCGGCATCCCCTGCCTCGGCTTTGCCTGGAGCGCGCCAATTCGGGACAGCGCTGCAACATGCCCCCCCCGGACGCGTCTCGCCAACAGGGCGTGCCATGATTCGCGCAACCCATCTGGCCGAATGCTTCGCCGCCTGATTGGGTGGGCGATCTGCTAAACAGGACACAGTGGTTGTTTCTCCGAGACACCCGCGCGCCTTGGTCTGTTACGCCCGCTAACTTGCCTTGTTCCCTATGGCGCCTGCCCAGTCGAACCACGGCGCCGCGTCCCGCCGCCGATTCGCGGCAGGGCGCTGGCTAGCGCCAGCCGGGCACGTCACCCAGTCCCGGCAACGGCTAGAACAGCTCCACATCGCCGCCCACCGGTTGCGTTTCGATACTGTCAAGGTAGCGGTTTTCTTGATCGGCGATCATATTGTTGTGCAATGAGCGCAGCCGCTTCACGCGCACTCGTCCGGTGGCAGGAAAATAAATCACCATGCGCGGGTAGATGTTGCCGAGGTCTTCCGAGGTTACCGTGAGCCCTTCGGTTTGGAGGTAGTCCTGGACGAAGGTGATATTGCGCCGGCCGACGTCGGTGGACTTAGCCATGATGCTGCCGCCGCCGAACACCTTGACTTCCAGGTTCTGCCGCTTGCCGCCATTGCGTAGAATTTCGTTAATCAAGTGCTCCATGGCGTAGTTGCCGTAGCGGGTGGCGGCGCTGGTATTCGCGGCTTTCCAGTCGTTACGCTCCATCCCGCTGCCGGCGGGCAGCAGAAAATGATTCATGCCGCCGATGTTAAGCACCTGGTCGCGGATACATGCGGCGATGCACGATCCCAGGGTGGTGTAAATGCCCTCGTGGTGTTTGGTGACATAATATTGCCCCGGCAGAATGCGGGCGGAATAGGCCTGATAGCTTTGATTCCAGGTGCGCTGGATATGCTCGAATCCCGGTAGCGCGAGCGGCGGCTGAGAGGGGTTGATAGGCGGTGCAAGGGCCATGAAGCGCTACCTCGATGTCGATAATAACGTTATTTTTCCGGCGGATTTTGTAGAAACAGGGACTCGGCTTCCACGATTTCGGCCTGAATGTCGCGGATGACCGGTTCCACAACATCGCTCGTCAGACCGACGGCTTCCCAGGCGCGCGGGTCGATCGGCGGCGCGTCGTTCAAGTCGTGGGTATCCAGCTCCGCCATGAGTGCGACGATATTGGCGATATGCACCAGCGCCGTTTGCCGGGGGTATTGCGCGGCGTCGCCGATGTCGTGATGATACGCGATGCCCTCCACCAGCAAGGGAGGAAGCTGCCAACGGCGCGCCAACGCGCCGCCGACCTCGGCGTGGTCGAACCCCATCGTTTGGCGCTCGGCCTCGTGGATGGGCAACTCGTCCTGGCTGTCCAGCACGCGAAGCAAGGCGTCCTTGGCCTGTTCCGGCATGCGGTTAAAGATAACCAGTTCGCCGATGTCGTGCAATAGCCCGGCGGTGAATAGCGCTTCCGGGTCGCAACGGCCGGCTTCTTTTGCCAGATGGCGCGCCGCCAAGGCGCAAAGCAGGCTGTGGCGCCAGAAATTATCCATGGACACCAGATCGTTGGGCAGGCCCGCGAAGCTGCGGGCAACGGACATGGATAGCGCCAAGCTGCGTATTTGCGCGGTGCCGATGATCGTGACCGCCTTGAAGACAGTGTCGATGGTGGACGACGCGCGGTAAAACGGGCTATTGGCGACGCGCAGCAGACGGACGGTAAAGGAAGGGTCTTGGCTGACGGTTTTGGCGATGTCGTCGGTGCTGCTGTTGGGGTTTTCCACCAACTGGTTGATGCGCAAGTACACATCCGGCAGTGTCACTAAGCCGCTGATATCCTGCACTAGATCGTTCACGCTGGTTGTCATAAGCCATCCGTGTGTGTAGCGAATGCCAATTAGCCTGCTGGCGCGGTATGCCGTACTTCATGCCCGCGCCACTCTATTCAGTATAGGTAGGCATTCCGCGATGGCGGGCCGGGAATGCGTTATTTGCCCGCCGCCCACCTAGCCTGCCGTGGGGAAGCGCGGCGGAAAGAGCGCCGTTGCCTATTTTTCGCGTGCCCTCAGCATGGCGTCGGCGTATTCGTAGGCCGCCTGAGCCAGGGAGGGGTCGTCCTTGAAGATGGGCAAGCCTATCGCTGGGTTCGACAAAATGCCCTGCAATGCCATCGCCGCGAAGAAATCCCGCAGGGACAATCCCTCCTCCATGGGGGAATGGCCGGGCACTTTAAACGGCCAAGGAAACGCCAGGCCTCCCGCTTTTTTTACCGTATGCATAACGTGCTTCCCTCGATTGGTCAATGCCGCGACTACGGCGTGGGCGGCGTTCGCTCTGGCGCAGTGGGCGCGCGGCGGAATAGCGGCGGGGCGGGAGGGCGCTCGTCCGGTGCGGTAATCGGCTGGTGTTTGGCGCCGCGTCGCGCCCGCCGCGTGACTGTTTATCCAGCCCGCGTGGAGGTGCCGTTGGCATTAATCTATGCGATTTGTGTAAGGGTTGCAACCGCCGCGATGCCGCGGCGTACCGCTTTTTTGCCAAGCGTTCGCCCGGCTGAGTCCCGCCCGCTGCGGGCGCGGGGATATTCCGGTTACGCTTTGGGTTCTGGGTCTGGGAAGGCATCCCTGATGAAGGTCATCTGGTCCAGATTGCCGAGCACCCAATCGACGATAGTGGGATCGAAATGCACGCCCCGCTGCTCGCGGAGCAGTTCCACGATCTTCTCCAGCGGCCAAGGTTCCTTATAGCTGCGCCGGCTGCCAAGGGCGTCGAAGACATCGGCCACGGCGCCGATGCGGCCATAGAGGTGAATCTCCTCTGCCTTAAGGCGATTGGGGTAGCCGTTGCCGTCCCATTTTTCATGGTGCTGCCCAGCCAGCATCGCCGCCGCCTGGAGAATCTCCCGCTTGGAGCGGCCCAGCATTTCATGGCCGAGGGCGGCGTGGGACTGCATGATTTCCCATTCCGCCGCATCGAGCTTGTCCGGCTTGTGCAGAATGGAATCGGGAATGCCGATTTTGCCGAAATCATGCAGCGGCGCGGCGATGCGCAGGGTTTCCGCCTCTTCCGCCGACAGACCGAGACCGGTGGCGATGAGGTGGCAGTATTCCGCCACCCGCCGCACGTGCTGGCCCGTTTCGCGGGAGCGGGTTTCGATCGCCTCGCCCAGCATGTAGACGATATCGCGCTGCGTGCCCTCGATTTCCTCTCGCAGTAGCGCGTTTTCGTAGGCGATGGACGCGTTGTGGAGGAAGAGCTGAATCAGTTTCACGTCATCGTCCGACACCGATTTGGCGCTGGTGATGTAAATCACTTCTTCCCGTCCTTCGTGCGGCTGAAAATAGCCCACATAGTGGTTGCCGTGGATCACGGGGGATTTGCTGGCGAGCGCCTCGTTAATCAGCGTCATCACGTCTTGCGGCAGCGTTTCGTCAATCCCGTGGTGGCCGACCAGCGAACTGAAACGGCCAGTGGCGGCGACGACGCGGATGTTCTCCTCATCGTTTTCCACGGCGATGCTGTCGCAATTGAGATACATGGAATCGCCTTCCAGGTACAGCAGCGCGACGAGCTGTTCCAGAACGCCCTGGATGAAGCCGTCGAGTGCCTGCATTCGGAATACCTCGCCGGAGGCGCGGATCACTTGCTCCAGTCCGTGGCGGTTGGCGTCCAGGGCGGCCAGGTCGCGGTAGGAACGCAGGCTGGTAAGCACCGTGCTGTACAGCTTCTGGACGGAAAGCTCGGTTTTTTCCTTGTAATCGTTAATGTCGTAATCGTGGATGACCGTCCGCTCCGGCGCTTGGCCGGGCTGGCCGGTGCGCAGCACCAGCCGCACCAGGGCGTTTTTCATCTCCTGGCGGATGTAGCGCACCAGATCGAGACCGGCGTGCTCCGTTTCCATGACCACGTCGACGATGGCCAGCGCGATATCCGGGTGTTCCGCCATGACCCGCTTGGCCTCTTCCGCCGAATAGGCGTGGAGGAATTCCAACGGCTTGGCGTCGAATTCAAAATCGGAAAGCGCCAGCAGCGTCACATCGTGGATAAAGGGCTCGTCATCGATAACCAACACTTTCCATCCTTGGACGGCGGCTTGTTCCGATGGAGACTCCTGGGCGTCTTCGGGGGCGAACATCAAGTCCGCTTCATGATGCGAGGTGGCTACGCGCATTGCTTATTCTCCTCTAAATAATCGGGAAACACGATATCGAACGCCGCGCCGTGCGGCGTATTGTTGCCGGAAGTAATCGCGCCCTTTAAGGTGCTGGTGACCAGGTTATAGACAATATGCAACCCGAGCCCGCTGCCGCCCGTGCCGCGCTTGGTGGTGAAAAACGGATCGAATATCCGGTCGATGTGCTCCGCCGGGATGCCCTTGCCGTCGTCCCGGTACAGCAGACGAATCGAATGGTCCTGGCGTTCGGCAATGATTCGGATTTCGCCTGGCTGATCGGGGTCGAAGGCATGCACCAGGGAGTTAAGAATGAGATTGCTGACGACCTGGTAGATTGCCCCTGGGTGGGTGTGGATGTTTAATCCCGCGTCGCAGGCATTGACGACTTGAATCGCCGTGCGTTTCCATTTCGGCCGCAGGCTGGTCAAAATCTCGTCAACGTACCCGTGCAGATCGAGCGTGCGCCACTCGTTGCTCGATTGATCCACCGCCACCTGCTTGAAGCTGCTAATCAACTCCGCGGCGCGTCGTAGGTTGGTCAGCAGAATAGTGCTGGCCTGCGTGCCATGGCTGAGAAAGCGCTCCAGGGTCGAGCGTTTCATGCTGCCGTCCTCGAAGGCGCGGCGCAGCTTGGCGATCTCCTCTTCCAGGTTGCTGGCGGAAGTCACGCCGATGCCGATTGGCGTGTTGATCTCATGGGAAATGCCCGCCACCAGTCCGCCGAGGGAAGCCATTTTTTCCGCATGCACCAACTGAGTTTGCGTTTTTTGCAGGGTTTCGATGGTGTGCTGCAAGTCCGCGTTGGACGCTTGCAGGTCGCGTGTGCGTTCCTCCACCCGCAGCTCCAGGCTGGCGCGGATTTTCTGCAGCTCGCGCAGCGCCTCCTGTTGTTTCTCGATCTCGTGATTCAGGGCCTGAAACGCATTGGACGATCCGGAGGGCACGGCGCAGCGCAGCACGACTTGCGGCGGCATGCCCTCGGGGCGCAGCATGAAGCCTTGCCACCGCAGACCGGCGTCCTCCGCGTTAGCGGCACGCCACTTGAAGGGCGCGGGCAGTAGGTTGCGGGTACGGCTGCATTGACGCAGATAGGCCGAAACTTGCGCCGGCGGGCTATCGACAAAGTCGAATAGCGCGCGGCCCGCCAACGCTTCCCTGTCCACGCCGAGAAAGGCCGCCGCCGCTTTATTGGCAGCGACGATCTCGGCCGCTGTCGAGACCAGCAGCATGGTCTCCGGCAGCGCATCGACAATGGGTTGATACGGTTGCGTCGTCATGGCGGTCAGGACGCGAAATATTCCGCGCCGGGATCGGCAGCGGCTTCCGCGTTATCTTTCAGGTAAACGGTCACCCGGCAGCCCGGATCGCCCTGGGCGATGGTCTGATGCAGGCAGACCTTGGCGTACCCCAGGTTTTCCGCGGTGATGGTGCCGAATACGTTGGACGTCATCATGCACAGGGAGCGGCGGTCTTTCACCTTGTCGGCGAACGGACAGGCGCGGTTTCCCAGCACGATCTTCTCGTCGTCCATGGAGACGATATAAAAATCGCCCTTGATGCGGCGCTTGAGATCGACCAGAACGCTGGCGACCTGGTCGGCGGTTAGCTTGCCGGCGCCGAGGCCGGTGCGGTACTCCTGATTGATCCAGTCGCCGATTTCCTGCCCCACCACGCTGATGAATCCGGCCGCTTCTTCATAGCCGACGACATCTTCCAGCGTGCCGGAAAGCTTGCGCAGTAAACTTCTCAAGAAAACGTCCCGCTCCAGCGGCAGGTCGAGCGATTCCACTTCCTGCCGGCTGGCGGTCTCAATTGCTGGCTCGGTCATGTTATTCCTCCTTTGGTTGCCGATAGGCGCCTACCACCGATTTGTCATGCCGCGGCGGCCTCCCGGCCGCCGGCCCGTTGCCGGTTCTGGCGCGCTTGACAGATCCACGCCGCCGTTTAAGGAGATTTGATTATAGGTGTTCTTTCACAACTAATTGTTAAATTAGTGTAAATTTGCCAATTGTCCAGCCGGCGGCTGTTTTCGGGGGGGTGTGCCGGGCGCTGTTCGCGGTCTCTACGTTCGGCGCGGACGCGGGCTTGTTTGTTTCATGGGGTGGCCTCAAGAGCAACGTGCCAAAGGAACGTGCGGCGGTTTTCCCCCGGGCGGCCATGGATGCAGAAAGAACGGCTGGCACACCTCTTCGCCCGCTACAATCACCTCGAAAAGACCTGAAAGCCGAATTGCCGCTGAAGCGGATTTGGACGGTGGCCGCACAGAATGTAGCGTAAGCAGTCGCTAGTGGGATAAGCCGAATCCGAGAGAAGTGATCGAATGTCGCTCAAATCCCTGTTCAAGGGCTGGGCCGGTGAAGTCCAGGATGCCATCGTCAAGTAGATGTTCATGGATGCGGGAATCTACACCGGCGATAGTGTCATGATCCCCACAGCCAATGGCGTCACCTAAATCGATCACGAGGCCTTGACGTTCGGCGTTATCTTCAACTGTTTCACTGGTGAAGCGCACGGGTAGCGCGAGTACCCGATCGAATAGCTGGCCGAGCCTTTCCTGGCGCTGCCCAAGGGGTGCGTTCAGGCGGGAAGCGAGAGCGCAAGAGCGCGTTCTCGCACTTGCCGATTGAACAGCGCCCGCTACATCGCAGGCAACGTCTCGTAGTATGCCTACGGCGCTATCCTTGTTTCTGGCATGTAGCCTGATTTGCCATTGGTATCTCTGGTCGGGAAACTCGACGCGTTCAACGGTCGTCTATTTTCCGGCGGCATTCTGAAAGAAGGACGCCGGAAGGCTTTTGTTTTTTTCCCGCAGTCATGCGCGGGAGAAATACGCGCCGCAGCCGCGAAGCCGCGGAAAATGTCGCGCGTGCCGCCCACGCGTTCGGCCTCCATGATCTCTAGCGTTCCAATTGGAGGGCGCGCTAAAAACGGCGCGTCCCTCTCGAATGCAGTGTTAGTCCAATCACGGAGAAGCCGTCGTCTCCTATTTGCGGGTGCTGCGGCATGAGGCCGGAAGCTGCGCCGGTTTTAGGCCGGCACCGTGACGACAGTCCCAGAAAATACGGCCTTGGGCGTCGAGTTTTGGCGTAAAGACGAGGGTTCCTTGTTTGATGCGGACAGTGAGCACCATGTGACGAGGGTCGAGCGACAGCCGGGCGCCATCGGCCAATTGTGGCTGGATGCCGGCAATAGCTAATGATTTTGGAACTTTCCGGTTGCTCTGGTAGTAGTGGCCTAGTGCATTGCGCGCGCTCTGCGAGCCGGCGATGGCGGCGCCAACCTTGGCCCTGACCGTGTAGTCTTGGTATGCCGGAATGGCCACGGCGGCCAGCACGCCGACGATATAGATCAGTATCAGCAAGCCGAAGCCTCCGCCCAGGCGTCCGGCGTATGGAATGAACGTCGCCAGCAGATAGGCGAATACGTTGCGCCGGGGCATTGGCGCGTTGGTGTCCATCACGCGGGCGGCGCGCTTGGTCAGCCAAGGGTAGCCTGCAGTCAGTTCGTGGAATGACATCCAGAAGCCAGACGAGTCGTTGGCTTGGCTGAGATAGCTTGTTACATCGAGCTGCTTCCAGCGTTCGGCGCCAGCCGACAGCGCCGCCAGCGCTCGCGCGGCGCCTTCGGGCGACCCGCTGCAGGCCAGCCCGTGGCGGTCGCAAGTGCTTTCGCGGGCGCGGGAATAGGCCGCGCCGAGCAGCGGCAGCCATAGCACAGGCCAGCACAGTAGGTGTCCACTCAAATGCTTCATGCGCAAGTGGCCGAGCTCGTGGCCGATGTAGAAGCGAACGCCGTCGGCATGCTTGTCCATCGCATCGACTATGTTCGACATCAGTACGACGTATTGCGTACTGAGGAACTTGGTGGCGAACGCATTGAGGACGCCATTGCCATTCAGAATGTATGCCTGCGGGCGCGTCTTCATCTGCAGTCGATCGCAACAAGCGGTGAATTGCGCGTGCAGGTCGGGAAACTGAGTTTCCGACAGCGCGACGCCATTGCCTTTGATGTGGGCGATCAGTGTGGATTGAATAAATAGGTACAGCACGAAGCCGAGTGCTAGCCCAATTAATGCACCGCCGAATGTGCCGACGGTTAGGCCTAGCCAGACCAGAAGGCCGAGCACTAGGGTGATGGCGCCAAGCGTGCGCTCGCGTGGATAAACAAGTTCGTTCATGATTCAGCTTCCTTTTGTATACGTAAGCCGATCTAATTTAAAGAAGATTTCAGATAAAAACTTATCTCTTTAGCGAGGTGGTGCATAAAACCGCCCAACAGGATAAACGCTATCCAAAATAAAAACAGTCTGTTCTTCCCGGTAATAGCGCATCTCATTATGAAACCTCAGCTTAATCTACCCGACAGCCATAGTCGGTTGAGATAATTGAGCCCTTACAACGACGGAGAGACTGCCAACCCTGCTGGGGCATATGCAATCGCAGCAATCCTTTGGTGACGAAACGCGGGAACTCCACGTATCCGACCGCCATATTCTGGTCAAGGTAGAGGGTTTGGTCGACTGGACGGCCTTCGACGCTTCCTGGCCCCGGTTGTACAGTGCGGTCGGCAAGCCCTCGGCCAATCCGCTGGTGTGCTTCAAGCTGCGGCTGCTCGCGCAACGGCACGATCTCTCGGAGCCACAATGCGAAGCCCAGAGCGCTGATCGCCTCTCCTTCCGCCGCTTTCTCGGCCTGTCGCTTGCCGACACCATTCCGGACGAGACCGTGTTGGTGCGGTTCCGCCAGCGCCTGCTGAAGGCGGGCATTGCCGAAGAACGGTTCACGACCGTACGCGCTCGAATGGAAGCCGCCGGTGCCATGATCCAGCGCGGTGCGCTGGTCGATGCCACGATTGTGCAGTCGGCGAGGAAGCCGCCGGCCAGAGGCAAAAGCGGCGATGATAGGGAAGCCCGTTGGGCGGTCAAGAACGGCAAGCCGGTGGCGCACGGCTTCAAAGCGCCCATTGCGGCCGATGACGGCAGCGAGATAGTCCGGGCGATCATCACGACGAGCGGCGCGGTGCATGACGCGACGCCGGCCGACACGCTCATCGAGCGGGCCCCGGCCGCGGCAGTGTATGCCGATGCGGCCTACGGCGACGGCGGCCGTCGCAAGCGCTTGAGGCCGGCCGGCTCACTTCCCGCCAGGCGGCGCGCAACCACCGCCGGGCCAAGGTCGACACATCGTTGCCGACTGGAAGACACGCCGCTCGCTGGCCCGATGCCGCTATGTCGGCCTGAAGAAGAACGCGTTGCACTTTACCTTGCTGGCCATCGCGCACAACCTGCGACGAGGGTCGCTACTGGCCGCATGAGCGGCCAAGCGGGGCGCAGTCCGTCCGAGGAGACGGAAACGCCCCGGAAAACAGCAAAAATACCGAATCCAATATCACGGTTCGACGCAATTGCCAGACAGATTCAGCAAAATCCATCGCATAGCTCCGCTTCAGCTCGGGATTGAGGCGTTAAGCAGAGGTTTCGTAGTGGCTAGGGAGAGTGGCCAGCATATCAACAAAGGGGGGGATTTCTTCCGGGGTTCCCCGTAGCTGCCAGCGTGCTTCGTCAATAATGGCCTGAAAGCCCTTTTGGCAACTTACGTCGAATATCTCCCGAAACTGTGCATCCATCGGGTTTCGCTGTTTCTCATCGAGTTCGAGCCAAGCATCAAACAGCGCATTCGGCTTGCTCTCCTTCATCGCCGTAAAATCCAGGTCGGCGAATAGCTCCCGATCTTGGAAATAGCGAGCCAGCAGTGTATTTGGGATATGCCGGAAAAAGTCCTTGGTGGAATAGCGTCGTCGTGCCATTAAGCATCCCCTGTGCTTGTTTATTGCTTACTCCTTGGAGTATATGAGATGTTGTTGTACATTGCAGTACATTTGCAGTATTTACCGGGGGAGCCATGGCCGTCACCAAATCGACCACATTGACCCTGCGCATTGATCCAGACGTGAAAGAGGCGTTGCGCATTGCCGCCGAACAGGAACACCGAAGCATCACCAATATGGTGGAGGTGCTGATTCGGGATTATTGTCAGCAGCACAGCATCGCGCTTGGCCAGGAAAATGAGAAATCCAGATCGAGTAATCGGTGAAATTGAAACAACAGGGTAATTGGATGACAAAAGAACAACAAATAGAACAAAGCCTGATCTCCAAGCTGGAAGATCTCAAATACACTTACCGCGAGGACATCCGCGACAAGGCCGCGCTTGAGCAAAATTTCCGTCAGAAGTTCGAGGCGTTGAACCGCGTCCGCCTCACCGACGCCGAATTCAACCGCCTGCGCGATGAGATCATCACCGCCGATGTCTTCACCGCCGCACAGGCCTTGCGCGAAAAAGGCAAATTCACCCGCGAAGACGGCACCCCGCTGGAATTTACCCTGGTCAATATCAAAGATTGGTGCAAGAACGACTTTGAAGTCATCAACCAGCTTCGCATCAACACCGACAACAGTTTTCAGCGTTACGACGTCATTCTGCTCATCAATGGCGTGCCAGTAGTGCAGATAGAACTGAAAACACTCCAGATCAGCCCGCGCCGCGCCATGGAGCAGATCGTCGACTACAAAAACGACCCCGGCAACGGCTATACCAACTCACTGCTCTGTTTCATGCAGTTGTTCATTGTCAGCAATGAGAATGACACCCGTTACTTCGCCAACAACCGCAACCAGCATTTCAGCTTTAACGCCGAAGAACGCTTTTTGCCCATCTATCAGCACGCCGATAAAGACAACAACAAAATTGCCCACCTGCACGACTTTGCCGATGACTTCCTCGCCAAATGTACATTGGGGCAGTTGATCAGTCGCTACATGGTATTGGTACAAAGCGAGCAAAAAATGCTCATCATGCGCCCCTATCAAATCTATGCGGTCAAGGCCATTGTGGAGGCCATCCACCAGAATCGTGGCAACGGTTACATCTGGCACACCACCGGCAGCGGTAAAACGCTCACCTCCTTCAAGGCCTCGACCCTGCTGAAGGACAACCCCGATATTGAAAAGTGCCTGTTTGTGGTGGACCGTAAAGACCTCGACCGCCAGACCCGCGAGGAATTCAACAAATTCCAGGAGGGCTGTGTCGAACACAACACCAATACCGAAGCCCTGGTGCGCCGCATGCTATCGGAGGACTACGCCGACAAGGTGATCGTCACCACCATCCAGAAGCTGGGCCTGGCCCTGGCCCTGGACGAAAACAGCAACAAGGCACAGCCGCACAAAAAGAAAGGCAAGCAAACCTACAAGGAACGGCTGGAACCCCTGCGCGACAAGCGCGTGGTGCTCATTTTCGACGAGTGCCACCGTTCCCAGTTCGGCGACAATCACAAGGCCATCAAGGCATTCTTCCCCAAGGCGCAACTGTTCGGCTTTACCGGTACGCCGATTTTTGAAGACAACGCCTCCTGCAAGCAAGTCGGCAGCAACGTGGGTTATTTCAGAACCACCAAAGACATCTTCGAAAAAGAACTGCATGCCTACACCATCACCCACGCCATCGAAGACAAAAACGTGCTGAGCTTCCACGTTGATTACTTTGGCAAGGATGGCGATCCAAAATCGAAAAAGGGACCGAAAAAAGGCCAGACACCACCGCCTGAGGCGGTCATCAACGCCATACTGGAAAAGCACGACAGTGCCACTAATCAGCGCCGCTTCAACGCCCTGCTGGCCACGGCCTCGATCGATCATGCCATTGAATACGTCGAACTGTTCAAAAGCCTACAGGCGCAAAAACAGGCCGAAGATGAAACCTTCGAGCCGCTGAACATCGCCTGCGTCTTTTCGCCACCGGTTAAAGACCAAGACACCACCAACGATAAAAACGCAAAAGACATCCAACAGCTACAAGACGATCTGCCACAGGAAAAGAAAGACAACGAGGAAAAGCCCGAAAAAAAGAAGGCCGCGCTCAAGATCATCATTGACGACTACAACCGCCAATACAGCAGCAACCACACCATCGACAAATTCGACCTCTACTATCAGGACGTACAGCAGCGCATCAAGGATCAAAAATACAGCAACGCCGACTACCCGCGCAAAAAAAAGATCGACATCACCATTGTGGTGGACATGCTGCTCACCGGTTTCGACTCCAAATACCTCAACACCCTGTACGTGGATAAAAACCTCAAACACCACGGCCTGATTCAGGCCTTCTCGCGCACCAACCGCGTCCTCAACGACACCAAGCCCTGGGGCAATATCCTCGATTTCCGCTATCAGGAAAGTGAAGTGGACGCCGCCATTCAGCTGTTCTCGGGTGCGGCCGCGGGCAAGGCGCGGGAGATCTGGCTGGTCGACCCCGCACCCAAGGTGGTTGAGAAATATAAACAGGCCGTAGACCAACTGGAAACCTTTATGCACGCCAAAGGGCTGGACTGCGAGCCTTCGCAAGTAGTGAACCTCAAGGGCGATACCGCCAAGGCGGAATTCATCAACCACTTTAAAGAGGTGCAAAAACTCAAGACCCAACTGGAGCAATACACCGACCTCGACGACGGCAGCAAGCAAACCATCGAACAAAAACTGCCCACCGATTCACTGCGCGGCTTCAAGGCCATGTATCTCGACACCGCGCAGGAGCTAAAGCGCAAACAGGGCAAAGACAACCAAGCAGAAGACGCCGTGCAACAACTGGAGTTCGATCTGGTGCTCTTCGCATCGAGCATCATCGACTACGACTACATCATGTCGCTCATCGCCAAATCGACCCAAAAAACCGGCAAGCAAAAGATGACCCGCGCACAACTGATCGAGATGATCAGCGCCAACGCCAACCTGATGGAAGAACGCGACGACATCATCGATTACATCAACAGCCTGAAAACGGGCGAAGCCCTGAATGAAAAAGAGATCCGCGAAGGCTACCAGGTCTTCAAAGCCCAAAAGGCCGCCGAAGCACTAAGCCATATCGCCACCAAGCACAGGCTGCAATCCGAAGCACTGCAAACCTTTGTCGATGCCATCCTGAGCCGCATGATCTTCGACGGCGAACAACTCACCGACTTGCTGGCACCTCTGGAACTGGGCTGGAAGGCGCGGCGCGTGGCCGAGCTGGCACTGATGGAAGACCTGCTGCCCTATCTGCAAAAACTGGCCGAAGGGCGCGAAATTTCGGGGTTGAATGCCTATGAGTAAGCAAGAGAAAAAGGCACTGGTACCGGCATTGCGGTTTGCTGAGTTTCGGGATGCGGGGGAGTGGGAGGAGAAGAATCTTGGAGAAGTAGCAACCTTTTTTAAAGGGAAGGGGCTCCCTAAAAGTGCAATAACGC